>JACCDO010050850.1_pt1 | contig 25274 bp, 16 predicted proteins | sample 7446101 | NCBI WGS metagenome assembly JACCDO01 (sample SAMN15323440, study PRJNA562643) | freshwater metagenome | isolation source: river surface water | place: USA:Blue River Watershed | collected 2017-08-16 | reverse complement strand
TTTATGGATTCCGTCGTAATCTAGATATGTGTATATCAGGATTAAATTTTTTTTATAATGCCTGGTCAGTATCACATTGCCATTATTCATGGATATGTTTCTGTTCTATGAAAATTATTGTTATTGGCTATGGTATAAGTTGGTTTTACCATAATAAAAATCGTAGAGATTTAGGAGTCTTTTGGCATTGTATTGTTCATCTAGCTGGTAATATTGGTAATGGTGTAATTTTAGGTGGTATTGTTAGTGTTCCATTATTATATGATGCCAATTCTAGTATGACTACATCAAACATAAAAATATTTAAAAATATAATATATTCTAATGTAGGTTACATAATCTCATTAACAACATTTATAATATATACGACTTCATACATGTTGGCAATTAAATCATCTTATATTGCCAACTTAATAACTCCTACAAAATATAAAATAGTGTCAAAGAATCATACACACGATTTTGTATCATATGTTGTTAGTACAATTCATAGCATAATTTTATGTATAGTAGGATTATTTATATGTATTGTTAAACCACCAAACCAATCAAGTTTAATTGATGTATTATTTTATTTTAGTAGCGGATATTATGTAAGTGATATTTTATACTTATTAACTACATCACCTACTATAAAAAGTGCGATTCCTACGATAATTCATCATATTTCAGTGATTTTTTGTCAAACAGGTCATATACTTTTACCAATTAGTGTTTTTAAAAGCTATGTAACATATTGCGCTGCTAGAATGGCTTTAGCTGAATATAGTGTTCTACCATTGAATTATATATGGTATATTAAAAATACTGATGAAAATTATAAAATAAATATTCGATATGTAACAGCATTTGAAGCATTATTTAGATTATTCTTTGTATTTCGTATAATTAATTATTCTCATTTGATTTATGAAATATTATTGGACGGACATATTTTTAATCCAATGTCAATTATGTTGTATATTTTAACAACATTAAATTATGTATGGTTCTATAAGATTTATAAAATTAAAACCAGTGCCAGGAAATATTATGTTGAAAATAGTAAAAAAACACACTAATAAATACTAATAAATACTAATAAATACTAATAAATAATAATAAATAATAATAAATAATAATAAATAATAATAAAATATAATACTAAAAATACTTTATTTTTTTATCATTTTATCATTTTTAGTGTTCAGCCCAATTGAAAATTGATTTTTATTGAAAATAAATATTTTTAGTACAAAAAAACAATGGAACTCACATCTTTTCCTGGTTACGTGCCAGAGGAGCAGCAGCTTGCCTCCGCGGAGGAGGATTGTACGATTTGTATTGAGAAGTTAGGGGCCGATACGAAAGTATTGGATTGCAATCATGTTTTTCATCAGAAATGCATTAATACCTGGTTATCGGTCAGCAATACATGCCCTGTCTGCCGTAAACCAGGTGAAGTTGCCATCAAGACCAGATTCTTTAACGAGGATACCCTGGATTTCGTAATTGATATTGGTGTTAACAGTAACATCAATCCCATCAATGTACCTAATACTCGGGGTGTTACTGTTAACACCAACCTTGGCGTTAACGAAAACTCGACACGTGCTCGCGACATTATCTACAAAATTTTGTTGGTGTTGGTGTTCGTGTGTATTCTGGTTACAAGTGGTATGTTCATGTACTACCATTTGAAAATGAAGGAGTCCATTCACAACCACGTAGTGAATGCGACAAACGTGTCTGACCTTCAGAATGCTTCGTCTATTTCTTATTTTCAGAATTCTTCAACCAATTCGTCGAATATTGGTGGTAGTTCAACAAAGATTTCGGTCTATGATGTTACTATACTAGTTTTGACGGGTGGTATTTCTTATGGTGCGCAATTAGTATCAGTCCTTAGTACGGTTTTCGGCAAAAAAAGAAAATGGATTGTGAATGCTTTCACATCTTTTGCTGTATTATTCGTTGTAGGGTTGTATGCTATTGATATGAATAGTGCATTGAGAAAGCTTGAACAAAGCGGAGATTATGAACTTACGGTTGATGAAGGTGTTAACTATCTGTACGATTTGGTGGGTAGTTTACTTGTAGTTTTGTTGGTACTTAATATAGTTTTGAACGGTTTAAACGCCTTCTTAATATTTTGTTGCCATCGAGACTAGAGCATTCATCAGACACACGCCCCCTACGAATTCAGGTCCCGCAACCTGAATCATTTTTTATTTTTATTTTTATTTTTTATTTTTATTTTTAATTTTTTTTATTCAATCTCAATCTCAATCTCAATTTCAATCTCAGTATTTTTTGAAAGAAAATAGTATTTAAAAATTGATAATTTCATTAAAAAGTATTATGTAACAGGATTGATTTTGAAATGGAAGTCAGTTCATATCCTGGTTATTTACCAGATAGTTCATCTAGCGAAGATGTTTGCCCGATCTGTATTGATAAATTAGAAGAAAATGTTAAAAAGTTAGTTTGTAATCATTGTTTTCATGAAAAATGTATTAATTCTTGGGTTGATTTCAATAATAAATGTCCTTTATGTCGTAGACCTATTATAAATGAAAATATTAATTTGAACAATATTACTATTGTGGAAAATGAGGAAATTGTTATCAATATGGGTAACGTAGAACATAATGTTGATAGTATCTATTATAATGATTTTAAGTGTGATAAAGAAACATGGCGGATTTGTTTCAGGTGTTTATTTATACCTTTTATCATTGTTAATATACTATTAAGTATGGTTTTGATGGTTACTCGTGAAGAAATTGTTAAATATGTAGGTAATTTTACTGTAAATGTAACTATGAATGTAACCGCAAATAATAACGAACATTATACCAAAAATAAATATGATATTGATAGTGAATTTCACATTATAGCTGTAATGACTATATCTTATTTAATTATAATAATAGCGGGTGTTAGAGATTTAATTATTAGAAATAGTTCACACCTAATTAGTAGTTCTACTCTACTATTTGTAATTAGTATGATTATTTATTCAATTGTTAAAATTAATATTACATTGTATAAAATTAAAAAAGATGAATATGTATCTAAAGAGTTTTCCAATACAATAAATCATTTCATTGTATTACAAGCTATTATTCTAAGTTCTCTTGTTTCACAATTATTATTGAATATAATTGGTTGCTTATGTAAAATATAAAAAAGTAAAGTTTCTTTGTCTGTTTCATATATTTTAATCCTTTAATTGAAATAAAATAAAATAAAATAAATAAAATATAAATAACAAAGATGAAACCATAATATGGAATCAATATTAAATTATTCTTCATTAACTTCTATATAACCCCTTCTAGCATCATCCTCATCAAGACCAAGATTAGGACGCATTTCTTCTTGAGGGTCTATTTGTAAATACCTATTTTCGTATCTTGGTACTCCAGTTTGATTAATTTCTTGTCGAAGATTAACTTCTTGATGATTATGAGAATTATTATAATATGGCGCTGCTCTTGTATTATTTGTTCCGGTTCTTATGTTGGATTGTCTTTCTGGCTGTGGGGGAGAATAGCTTGGAGGGAGTAGTGGTAATTGATATTGTGGAGTTGCTTGATATAATTCATCTCCTTGTATAATTTGAAGATTACGTTCTTTATATCTACCTCTATGAAAAATATCCGGTCTAGATTTGTAAATATAATCAAAAAAATCTTCTAATCCTGCAGGATTCGTAAAATTTTGGTTTTCTTTGCTTTTCTTCTTATTAGAAATAATACAAATTATTACTTTTGAAACAGTATTAACATATAAATAAACATGTTGATCTTCGTTTTTTATGATTAATTCTGATTCACCTTGTTCAATATCAGGTGGTATATTACTAATAGGCTCCCCTTTAAAATCAATTCTTTCTAATTCTTCCCCGGTTTCGTTCATTTGTATTCTTTGATGTGTAATTTTAAATTGACCTCTATCTGATTCTTTAAAAGGATTAAGTGAATCATACATTTCTGTATTTTTTTTTTTAATTTTGTCATAGACCATATATAATCTAAGAAGTTTGTCTCTAAGTTCACTATCAGAAATTGTTTGTATTCTCTCAGAAAAATCAACAACATTTAAACTAGCATTTTTAACTTTAGATAAAGATTCTACACATATTCTTCTTATATGACCAATATCAAGTGTCCTTGCGGTTGAATCAATTATTTCTTCTTCTGTTATTGGTGTATCTGGATTAAGTCTTTGTCTCACAATTTCCATTGAATCATCGAATAATTTAATCAATATCATATGGTTAACATTAAATCCACATAAGTAATTATATAAACGTGGATTACTGGTATATTGGTGTGATGAATCATCCCATCCAAAATTAAATTCCTCAGCTTCAGGTGTTTTTCCAAATTCTATTATAATTTGTTCTTGTTTTTTTTCTTCATATTTTTGTTTTGATAATTGTAAATTTTCATTAAAATAAAACATATGATATTTTTCTCTATCTATTTCACTCACAAAAAAATTTTCTAAACGTATAGAATTAGTTTTTCTCCCATATTTAACTAATTTTTGTAATAAACCGTATTGACGAAGAACATCATTTAAACTTCCTGACCAAAAATGGATTTTTACTACTTTTTTAGAACTTCTAAATAATAATTTTACTTTAATGTCTTTAGCTTCTCCTCCTCTTTGTATATTGTACTTTTTAGTTTTCTTTTGATTTTTATTTTTTCTAATATGATGTTGTTTTCGAGTTTGGTTTATTTTTTGATTATATTTTTGTATATGTTTCTTTTTACGAGAAACACTTCTACTAAATGGACTTCTAGATTTTTCCATACCTTGACGTAATCCTGAATAAAATTCAGGGGTTTCTTGTATTGTTTTAAATTCATTTTGTAACCGTTGATGTGGTACATTAATAGCTTTTCTTCGTGATTTCTTACCCCCATCAATTTCAATACCTTTCATTGTTTGTAATATTTTTTGAAATTCTGTCAATTCTTTTTTTATAGACATTTATAACTATATACTATATACTATATATTTTAGTATATATTTAGAAAAAATATATTTTTACTTGGCCTTTTATGATTATTATAAAATTATTACAGAATCCAGTTAATATTTTTACTATTTTATCTGACCAAAATAGAATAAAAGTAGTATTTTTTACAATATAAATTCATTGGAAAAACAATAATTAATATACTTAAAAATGAAAAATTTTAAATTTATATTGTAGTAAAAAAATGATCATAAATGTTAAAATTTGAGTTTTAAATATTTCACACAAAAAGTTTGAGTGAAAAGTTTCGAGTTCAAAATCAAACTTAAAAACAATTTACATTTTACACATTTTTTCTATTTTATGGCAAAAGTATGCATGTGATTTTTTAATGAGATGTTTTATTTTTATTTTATTGAAATATTTTTTTAAAGTTGAAAGAAAAATTTATTTTTTTTTTGAAAAAAAATTATGCGTTGTTTATATCATTTTTAATAGTTACCATATAAACACAATATAAAAATATAACATCATATTTGTCCATATTTTTACGGGTTATAGATATGAATCATGATTATAAAAATTATGAATAAAGCTAAAATGTGTTTATAATTGTTTAGTTCTAAAACACGCGTAAAAAAATGGCATAATCATAATTTTTACATTAAAATTTAAATGTATTTTATCAATGTTTGGTATCTAAATATATAGCTAGCATATAAAGCTAAAATTATGATTATATTTTTATACAATAAAACTATATTGAAAAACATAATGAAAGTTTCATAACGCATAAATTTTATAATAAAGTATCGTGAAGAAAAAAAATATAAAAAAATATCTTTTTAAATAATAATAAAAATAAAATAAAAATAAAATAAAATGTATATCTGTAGAATTTGTAATTATTCAACAACTATTAAACATAACTTTAATGTTCATATGAAAGGAAAAAAACATATAGAATTAGAAGAAAAATTTTTAAATAATGAAAATAAAAAAGAAAGAATAACTCACGAATTTATATGTAAAAAATGTAATAAAACATATGAACATTCTAGCAGTCTTTCAAGACATACTAAAAATTGCTTTCTAATAAAAAATAATAAAGATTTTGATAATACAAATAATAATGATATAGGTGATAAAATGTATTACAAATTAGAAAAAGATATGATTGAAAAAGAGTATCAATATAAATTAGAAATACAAAAATTAGAATTTGAGAAACAACTAAAAGATAAAGAAAATCAGCTTCTAAAATTACAAATAAACACGAATAATAATATTACAAATAATACTAATAATAGCAACAATATAATTAATAACAATGTTAAAATATCTAAAATCCAATATCTAAATTTAAATTTCCAAAACGTGATTGATATTAATACTTTTCTTAAAAATTACAATGATAGTTATGGTTTAACCAGTGATCAAACTAAAATATTATTAGAAAATTCAGAAAATGACGGTGTTACAGCATGTATATCAGGAATTATCCATTATCTTAAAAAAAGTGCTGTTAAACAATATAAAGATATAAAAGGTGAAGATATCGCTATGGAAAATATTATATTACCTTTTTTATTAAGTGATAAATGTGTAAGAGATCATTTCGAAAAATCATCAGATAATAATTGGGATAAAACTACGATGATAGATAATATACAAAAAATTATATCAATCACAAATAATCAAGTTTTTAAGCATCATAATAAATATATGAACTTTAATGTTTCTCAAAGAAAAAGAATAATAAATGGTTTACTAAAACAATCTGGTTATAATATGGTATCTAAAATAGCCAATCAAGATTTTTATAAAAAGAAAAAGAAAGATGAAGATAATAAATCAATTTCATCATCTGAAAGTAAAGATGATATCATTATTATTCAATGTAAACAAGAAGAAGAGGAAGAAGAGGAAGAAGAAGATTATCATGAAGAAGAATATTATCAAGAAGAAGAGGATTACGATGATGAAGAAGAGGATTATCATGAATAAGATAAAAAATAATACATTATTTGTAGTAGTGTATCTAAAAATAATACATTATTTGTAGTAGTGTATCTAAAAATAATACATTATTGAATTGGTGTTATTCTTTCTAATTTAACAACAGACTCTCCACTTTCATTATTTCTAAATCTTAAATTAAAATTAGTATTTTGTGATAAAGATTCAAAGTCAATAACTCCATTTCCTATCATAAATGATTTATATAAATCAATAGGATGATTATAATCTTTATCGTACACCTTAGCAAAAAAAAATATTAAATCGCTATATGGATGGTCTTCGTGGTCATTATCATTAAAAGGAAAAGGATCTCCATTATTTATAATTTCTAAAGTATGATTTTGATTTTCTTTATTTGTAGTTAAATTAATGGATATTTTTTTTGTTTTTAAACATGTAATATCATCACAACTCATTAAATTTAAGTTCCATGCATTGATAAATAATTTCTCAAGTGAAATAGACCAACTCCTACTATCTTGTTTTTTACCTGTTAACCATAAATAACATTTTTCAAATACGATTTTAAATGGATTATAAATTCCATACATAATAATTTTTACTAAACCTTGTTTATAACTTTCATTCAATTGGTCATCAATAAACTCTTTAAATTTTTCTCTATTAACTTGTCTATCAACTGTTTTATCAATTTTGCTTAAATAATCAAGTAACATATCAATTCCTTCTTTAATATTACTGTAATCATATATAAATTGTGTAATATTATTATTATCATCACTTATTATTTTAGGTTCAACTATAAGAAAATTGTCAATATTACTTTTCGTATTTAACAATTTATAAATTTCAGATTCTTCCTGGTAATAATTAGATACTTCTTGTGAATTTTCATATTGAGGAGGATATTCATATGGAGGAACTTTATTTCTATAATTTATAAATGGTGGTTTTCTAGCTTCATCAACTTGGTAATATTCAGGTTGATTACTATTTTTGAATTCTTCATCAATATTAATACTATCTTGAAACAATGGATTAACTTTATTTATCTGATTACTACTAGATTGTTCAATATAAGGATTAACTGTGAAAGTAATTAAATCAGCTTTATCTTTTGTGAAAACTCTTTTTTTATAATTATTATATCTAGAATGATACCCTGATTTAACTTTTCTAACATATTTTAAGTTTCTACAGTCTAAAGCAAAATAATCGGGTGGTTTTAAATTATAATCAATAAAATTATCAATATAATAATGTCCTCCTTTAAAATAAAATCCATCCATTAAAATATTTTTTAAATCATATTCATCAATTTGACCAAGCTTATCTAATAAGTATTTAATTAATAAAGAAATATAATTACGTTTTCTGTAATATAAATAATCTAATTGTTGATCATAATCATCAATTAAACATTTTTCCTTTAACATATCTTGTATATTCTCAGGTATTTCAATAGTTTTTTCATTTTGATATAAAGGAAAATATTTAACAAGAAATGGTATTAAAATCTTGTATTCTTTAATAATATCATCATTAATTTGTACTTTATATTTATGAAAAATTAAATATAAAGTCTCCATGTGTTTATTTATTATTGTTTCATCCCATGTATCAAAAGCTATTTCACCTAGAGTTCTAACTATTTTTTTATAAAATGTATCAAAAAAATATGGGGTATAAACGTTTTTCCATAAATTAACTGAACGTATTGAACCCCAATAAATTATACCAGATAAAACTGCTGTTCCAATTGATACTACCGCATGGAAAGCCGCTAAAGGTATATATAATGCTGCTGCTAAAGGTCTAACAAATAACTGTTTAAATCCAGACCAAATAGACCGAATATAACCTCCACCTACTTGAGTATGATTAAGGCTAAGTGAAGATGGGAGTTTTTCTGGAGGATATTTTAAACAGAATTGATCAAGTTTTTCAGTTAATAATTTATTTGTTTTTGATATTAATAAATCCATACTATGATCTGATAATTTATCTAATTTCAGATTTTGTCTAGGTAATACAGCTCCTTTAGATATTTGTTTTACAATATCACTCATATCATTGGTACTAAGTAATCCATTAAGTCTTGATAAATTAAAAATAACATTAACTAATTCGCACAATTCAGGGTCATTTTTATCAGAAATACCAAAGTATATTTCGAGCATATCATTTATTTTTAGATTATATGATTGTTCATTTTCAGTTAATAAATTTAACAATCCAGATTTGAATTCTTTTTTATCACTATCATATTCATCGGTTGATGTAATTTCTAAAATTGGTGTAATTGCTTCTACTGAAAAACCTTTATTAAAAACGTTAGCAACAATGGTTTTAACTGTTTTTTTAATATCTTTCAATTTAGTTGAAGAAGGATTACTTTTTATGGTACATGAATTATTTTCAATAAAATTTGTAACTTCATCAATAGTTACTTTATTAAAAGTATCTTGAGTGGTGGTAACTTTTATAATTTGATCTACAATCTGTCTTTTCGATAATAAATTAAGAAACAATATATCACAATCAGATGGTTTTTTAAAGAACTTCAGTAAGATAGAATTTTCCCTACATAATTTATCAAAATTAGAAGTGTATATTTTTTGTTCAGAAATAAGTTGTAAAAATGTATTAATATCATCTTCAGTAATTTCAGTCCCACCTTTTTGATTAATATGTGTATGGTTCTTGTTATGGTTCTGATTCTTGTTATGATTATAATGATGAATATGTTTTTTTGTATATTTCTTTTTATATTTTTTTTTTGTTATCTTACAAGCTTTAGTTTTTTTCATATTACACTTTTATTTATTTAAAATGCAGATTTTTTATAAAAAAACTAATAAATCAAAAACAATAAAAATCACATTCAATCCTTATTTCTTAATCCGTATTCATTATTCTTTATTTTTTCTTGAATTATACCATGTAATCAATTGCTTTCGGAATCCAGTATTATAAATAATCCCTGGTCGCATTGATGATAAATATTCATATGCAGTAAATAAATCAACATTAGTTTTATATACATAATAAGCCAAAACTATAGTAGCACTTCGATTAACACCAGCTTGGCAATGAATAATACATTTTTTATTTTCTTTTTCAATATTATCTAAAAAATCAAATACTCTTTTGAAGTGTTGTGATATATCTTGTTCTCTATCATCAAAAGCATTTATTGGTAACCAGATTTTACCAGAGAATTCTTGACTAAAATGGTCGGTATTATTTAATACAGAAACTACAGCATCAGTTTCTAGTTTAAGAGCATCTAGTAAATTACCTAGAATTAACCAATCAAATACATAACATTCTTTTTCATTTTCATAATAGTGATTTTTAGGTAAATATTTAATGAATATTTCATCCATTTTCTTTAATTCTGAATCTATATCTATATTCATTTTGATTTATATATCTTTAGGTATATTTTTATATTATTATCATATTATTTCTTAAATTTATTTGATTATAGTCTAGAATTTTCAGCACTATAATTAAATAAATCAATAAACATTTTAGGGGTTGTAAGTGTTATAAGTTTTTCATATAAAGGTCCACACGATTCCCTATGTACATTTTCAATCATTTTAATTTCTTCAATCGTTAAAGTATTAAGTAAAGGTAATACATCATTGACAAAATCATAAAAAACAATGTCAATATCTCCTCTTTTAATTTTGTTTTCAACCATTAGACAAAGATCAATTAATTTTTTAATTTTATTATTAGTTTTACAATTATAATCAAACATCATTGAATAAGCAATGTTTCCCCATAAATAATACATCGATTTATCATCTGGTATAAATTCTTTGATAACTTTGTACTTTTGGTATTCCGAATATTTATAAATTGTATTATCACAAGAAGAAGAAGTCATTTGTTCTTTGACAGTATAATATTGAATATATAAATTACTGAAAGTCATAATATTCTGTTATTTTTTAGGTTATTGTATGTATTTGTGTGTATTTATATTTAATAACTAATCTTTATTTATATTTTTAATTGATTTAATAAAATCTAATAAAAAATCTAATAAAAAATATAATAAAAAATATAAAAATAAAAATATATTAAAATATATTAAAGTATTAAATATGGCTTCCGAAATAAATGATGATTTAAATATTTCAACAATTGAAATAAGTGATGAGTTAGGTATTAATTTAACGAGTGATAACACAAGAATTAAGCATGATGGTGAAGGTGAATTAATTATAACAAGTACTAGTTCATCTGATAATGCAGTTTCAATATGTCTTCCTGATGGTGGAATGGATGTAACAGTTCTAAAAACAATTGGTTTTACATCTTATGATGATTCATTACAATCTATAAAATTAGAAGCATACGATGGTGGAATAGGTATTACAGCTTTAAATACTATTAATCTAACTTCAACGAATGGTGAGATTCAATTAATTTCAAAAGATGATACATTAATATCTTCAGAAAAATCTATTATAATAGAATCCTCATTAACAGAAGATAATGCTATAAATATTGTAGCTCCATATGGTGGTTTAAATACATACGCACAAAATATATTTACTTCATCTGGATCATCTCCATTTTTTCCTTTAAATACTGGTTGTACGGATTTATCTGATAAATTAAAAAATTTATTGATCCAAACCCAAACTCAAACCCAAACTTCAGGTACAACTAATTTATTAGAATCAAATACATTAGCAGAACCATTTGGGTATTATTCTCAATATTCTGATAATTTAATGACAATTATCACAAATCGTACAAATCCAGAAATAAACAGTACATTCCCTGGATTATCATTAATTTCAGTAGATTCAAAATTATTAATTGAGTCAATAAAAAGTGATAGTGGTATATCAGGTAATATTAATACTAATTTAGAAATATTTAGTAATGGTGATATAATGATAGATTCAAATGGTTCAAATGGTATGTCAGGTATATTAATCGGAACAAATAATTCAATTCCAATTACAATTGGAACAACTGGTACTTTAACTAATATTCAAGGTAATTTTACAGTAGGTGGAAATGTTGTAATCGATGGTGATTTACAAGTAAATGGTAGTGGAGGTAGCGGTATTCAAAATGTTTATGTTACTAACTTTCCTGGAACACAATCCATCAGTGGTTCTGTTCTTATTCAAGGCAATGATGGAACAACAAATAGATTAATTTTAACGGACAATACAGGAATTGTTCAAACAGCAATAACTAATTCTCCTAGTGTATCTGTTTCAAATTTCCCTGTTACCCAACCAGTAAGTGGATCGGTTAGTGTATCAAACTTTCCAACTACTCAAGAAGTAAGTGGTTCAGTCAGTGTATCAAACTTTCCTACCACTCAAGAAGTAAGTGGTTCAGTTAATTCAACAATAACAAATACTTCAATTGCGGTAACAGGTGATTTTTATCCAACTACTCAACCAGTAAGTGGGTCAGTAAGTGTATCAAACTTTCCTACTACTCAAGCAGTAAGTGGTTCGGTTAATTCAACAATAACAAATACTTCAATAGCTGTAACAGGTGATTTTTATCCAACAACCCAACCAGTAAGTGGATCGGTAAGTGTATCAAACTTTCCAACTACACAAGCAGTTAGTGGATCGGTTAATTCAACAATAACAAATACTTCAATTGCTGTAACAGGTGATTTTTATCCAACTACTCAACCAGTAAGTGGATCGGTAAGTGTATCAAACTTTCCTACTACTCAAAATGTTAATACAATTTCTAATTTTGCAACTGAAACTGGGGGTAATTTAGCATCAATTAAAACTAATACTGATAAAATCCATAATGATTTAACTCATACAGATGCTATTCAGGTAGAAGTTAAAAATAATAGTATAGATACACATTGTTATGTTAGTTCCAATGGAACTACATGGAATTATCTTTCAAGTGATGCCAATGGTCAATTAAATGTACATAGTAAAATACAGGATGGGGTTGGAACAGATATAACATCTACTACTATTGGGGCAAAGCAAGCATTAGATGTTAATTTAGCAGGTGGTAGTATATCAGTATCTAGTGTCAATATAAAAGATACGAATGGTAATAATATTGAAGTAGTTGGTTCGACTGTCCCTCAACTAAAAGTAAGTATTTATGATGGTAGTCAAAATATGTTAGGGATTCCAACAAAACCTTTAAATTCAAATATTTATGCTGATAATACTGCTATAACAAGTACATTAAATGGATTAAAACAATCATTAGACGTCAATGTAAGTAACTTTCCTACTACTCAAGCTGTTAGTGGTTCTGTTAATTCAACAATAACAAATACTTCAATTGCTGTAACAGGTGATTTTTATCCAACTACACAACCAGTAAGTGGATCGGTAAGTGTATCGAACTTTCCAACTACACAACCAGTAAGTGGATCGGTAAGTGTATCAAACTTTCCTACTACACAAGCTGTTAGTGGTTCGGTTAATTCAACAATAACAAATACTTCAATAGCTGTAACAGGTGATTTTTATCCAACAACCCAACCAGTAAGTGGATCGGTGAGTGTATCAAACCTTCCTACTACACAAGCTGTTAGTGGATCGGTGAGTGTATCAAACCTTCCTACTACACAAGCTGTTAGTGGATCAGTGAGTGTATCAAACTTTCCTACTACACAAGCTGTATCAGGAACAGTATCCGCAACAATATCTACAGCATCATCTATTAAAATTGCTGACACGACTAATACCGCTGCTGTTCTACCAGTAGTACCTAATACCGGTATCACTAATTTATCAACTTCGAATGGTTTAGTCACTTGTTCATCACTTTTTGGTTATTGTGATGGCGACGGAACAACAACACCTTTAACAACAATTAAAAATGGTGCCAGAACTCAATTAGAAACACGAGATAATGATGCGAATACTAATTTATCTGCTATAAATACGAAAGCAGTTCAACAATATAATACCACTAATGATGGCAGTGTTATAGGACTGAATATGTATCAAATACGTCCAAAAGTAAAATTTTATAATATGGCTGCAATATCAAAGAGTGCATTTAATAATAGAATGCTAGGTTCTGATGGAAATACAAAAACTTATTATGAAAATTCTTTTGGAATAGCTAATACTAAAATTTGGTATGCTAAAAGTCAAATTGTTGGGAGAACCATTAATTACGAATATGTAGACAATACCGGAGCAATTGGAAATTATAGTGTTATTTTACCTATTAATACTTGGACTATTATGAATAAAGCAGGTAATGTTGCTGGGACATTTCTAATAAATAAATGGGATACAACAACATCACCAACAGATACAAGTGGTTTGATACATATTTCATATGATTCTGAGTCAGAAACTACAGCTTTGTTTGGTGGAAATTTCGTCCATACATTTAATGCTATTTTTACAGTTCCTACAGGTTATGTTGCTTGGGTAACAAATATTAATTTTGATTCAAATATCGCTTCTACTCTTGATTATCTTTCTCTCCTAAAATGGAGCGCAACAGGGGTTAGAAGTGTTGTCTTTCAATGGAGTAGTTTAAATAGATTTACTCAAAATCATTATAATGGATATGGTGGGTGCGGCGGGGTATTTACAGCTGGAGAGACTATCGGATGGGCAACTTTGAATAATGCTAGTTATAAACAGATTTATGCTACAGTTATGTGTATGCCTGTATAAATACAAGTTTTTTCATTAATATTGTTTTAATTTTAATTTGTGTCATTTATTTTTTTTACAAAAGGCGTAAAAAAGATGATATTACTTTCTTTAGAATAAAGTAAAATGACATCAAAACAAGAAATAAAAAATTTATTCACTGCTGAGTTATTAAATACTCCCCAGTATCAATTAGTATTAAAAGTGAAACAATTAATATTAAATCAAATAGCCACACCTAATGTACAAAGACAAGTTATTTATAACTACGATGAACCTATAACAAAAGAAGAAGTTGAAATAGTTAAAATGTGTTTTTTAATAGAATTTGGTTATCTTATAGCAAATATTAGTGAGATGTGTTTAGTAGTTGATATGGCAAAATTTCTAGAATAAACAAATAAACAAATAAATATAATAAATGGTCTAATAAAATAGGAAAAACTTTACATATTTTTCTTTTAGTAAATAAAAATATAAAACACTAAGATGATTAATTTTGATGAAATAGAAATAATAAAAGAAATAGGTGCTGGGGTATTTGGTACAACATATTTGGTTAATTATAAAAATAAAGAATATGCTCTTAAAATTCAACATATCTTAAATGAAGATAGGGAACAAGATTTTAATAAAACATTATGGCGTGAATTAGAACCATATAATTATTTCGAAACCTTAAAAAAAGAGGATCAATCATTTTTCCTTAGATTATATGGCTATAATATTTATGATCAATGTAAACATATACAGAAAAGATTTTTTAGAAAGATAAAGGAAAATACAGAAATTATAAATATAAAAAAACTAGATAAATCTGAATGGTGTATACAGTATTTAATGGATTTCAAAGGTAATCAAACATTAAAGGAATTCTTAAATAAAAAAAAAGTAAATTATCAACAAATATATTCTATCATGCTTCAAATATGTAAAATTGTATATTTATTATATGAAGGTGGATATTCTCATAATGATTTACATTTAGATAATATAATGATTACACCAACCCTAAAGAAAACTTTTAATTTTATGAATAAAAGAATACCATATAATGGCTATCAAATAAGTGCGATTGATTACGGTAATATATTACATAAAAAATACAATATAGATTACAAGGAAGAGAAAGAATTTCTAATAAATCGTGAAGGATGGATGTTCAATGAGATGTTTTATACAAATTTTATTATTATTAATCAAATAAATAAATATGTAAATGATTGTGTTAAGTCATATAAAAAAATACCTACAATGGATGTACATTATGAAGGTATACAAAACATAATATATAAACATCCAGATTTTTTTAAATCAACAAAAGAAAAATATACTAAGATATTCCCAAATAGCAAACAATCATTGAATAAAACTATTGAAGAAATAAAAAAAATAAAATACTTAACAGCATTTTTTTTAAATAAAAATAATGAAGATGACAGTAAACATATATTATTTCATATTATTTATGAATTTCAATTATTATTTCCAGAAGAATATTCAAGATATTTTAAATTCTGTTCATTTTATAAGAATTTATTACCAGTAAATGTAGTAAAAGAAATGTTATTAATAAATAATTACCAAGATTATGTAAATTTCTTGATTGATAATATAAAAAATCTAAAATAAATTAAATTAAATAAATAAATGGTTAAAGAATAAGGAATTATATTTTTAATTTTAATTTTTATTTTTATCAATTTCGTATTTGAAAATATCACTACGAATTTGACCAATTTTGATGGTATTCTCGGGGTCTTTGACATCATAGAATTGGATTTCATGGATTTGTGCGTATTCTTGATTAGTTTCAGGGTCTTTTACAAAAGTAGCTTTAATATCCATATGTGAACCGTATCCTCCATTACTAAAAAGGAATTCATGTTCTAGGTAAATAAAGTAATGGAAATAAGTATCATATTCGACAGTTTGTTTTTTCCATTTTTTCCATTTTAGTTCATTTGGTTTAAAATCAAAGTAAATATTATCTGTATATACATTACCAAATAAATATAGTGTATTTCCATAACAGAATTTAAATGGTGTTTCAAATTTTATGTTCCATGTTTTAGTAACAATATCACTAATTTTTTCATGACCACTATATTCATTTTTAAAAGAAGTATAGATGAATTCAATAGGTAAAGTAATTGTAAGGTCGATAAGATATGATTGTTGTGAATCATCAATTCTAAACCCTTTAGATTTAGATTGTTCATCTTCATATTTTAACTCTAACCAATGTAGGTTTTCACCTTTTTTACATTGATAAAATTCTTTAATAATAACAGTTTTATCTTGAAATAATAATACATTATTTTTGTTTAATATTTCCATTTCGTATTGTAAATCAAATATTATTATATTAAATATTATTTATATTCAATTTTGTTTTTAACACCTTTTATTATTTTTAGACATTTGAAGATATTGAATAAAAATCAAAAAAAAACATCAAATTGTAAACATGATATTTTTGCTAACTCATATAATAAATTATGGAAAATAATTGTAAAAAATAATAAATGTTAAAACTGTTAATCTCAAAAATATTAAATTTGGATTTTAAAATTACAACACGTATAATGACGTCAAATATGGAGTTAACTATAATTTTAGATATACCACTATTGTATATTTTCGCGCACGCGAGCTCTAGACAACTCTCCTAACCCATAAAGTATATATAATGCTATTTTTGTTTGTAAATATTAAAAAAAATTAAGGATATTTGATGAGCTTTGTAATTAATAATTTGTCTATTAACTATTAGTAATTTATCTCAAAAATTACATAAAATATTGGATGAGTAAGATATGATGAATTAAAGTTTAAAAAAACAAAATAAAATATTTATATTATATAAACATCAAAATGTTAATTTTATTAAAGTTAAATAATAATGAAAAAAAATGTTATACTGAATTAAGATACTGGATCATTGATCATTGTAAAAAATGGATTTTATTTAAAAATTCACCAACTATTTTAGGAATTTTAGAAGTAAACTCGTATAGTAGAATAGACTATGTACAAAAGATTTTAAAGGGTATAGTCTTAAAAGCACGTGTTGCGAAATCAAAGTTGGAAAAAGACATTTTAAAGACAAAACAACTAAATTGTGATGATGATTTAATAAAAGTTTTAAGGCAGTATTTTTTTACATTAGATGCTATAGATGAAGCTACTTCTTTTAATAATATGGAATTTAAAGGGTATACAAAAAAAAGTTTAATAAAGTTATTAGAAAAACCGAGTAATATTAGTGATAATAATACAAATACCAATAATAATCCTATTATAAGTAATTTTAATATAAATAATTCTAATGTCAGTAAAAAAGTAAAAGAAGAAAATAAAACCAAAAACTTAATTTATAAAAATAAAAAAGTATGTAATTATTGTTCTAAAGAGTTTAGTACATCATTTAATACGAAAAGACATGAAAAAACATGTTTATTGAATATTAAAGATGAAAAAAAATCATATGGGATAACTAATAATATTAATAATAACCATTTTCAATATGAAATGGACTATGTTAAAAACGAATTAAAGAAAATAGCAGAAATGGTTTCGGTAAAAAAAGATAATGTTGTAAATAATAATAATATCAATGTTCAAATCAATAATAATTATTCAGAAAAAAGAAACAATCTCAATAAGTATTTCAAATATGATATAGATATAGAATCATTTTTAGATAAATTTAAGAATGACCCTAGATTTCATTTAAGTAATGATGAATCAGAAACATTATTATACAATTCAGAAGAATTAGGTCCTATTTCATTTGGTCATGGATTATATACATATTTAAAGAAAAAATATTGTTTACAATTAAAAGATTTAACAGGTCAAGATACTGATTATAAAGATTGTATATTACCTTTTGTTAATTCAGATATAAATTATCGAACACATTATGAATTGACAAAGGATGGATGGGTTACAACTTCATCAAAAGATAATCTATTAAAAATATTAAATATTACGGATAATCAAATATTTAAGAATTGTAATCAATTTGTATATTATTCAAAAAAGAAAGGTAAGACTCATGTTATGAATATTTTATTGAATAAATCTGATTATTCTAAAATTGACTTTAATAAAATTTCAAAAGTAATAATTAGTACGAATGATACAAAATAAAAACAATTTTAGATTTTAGCATAATAAGCAATCATGTTTTTCATGGTTTTCATATTTTTATAATATATATAGAAAAAATATATTTATTTTGTATGTTGTAGTAATTGTCTAACATATTTTAGTTATAATTATATAAATATTCGTGTATAAGCTTTTTATATTATACATTTTGTAATATTACTTTTTTTTTAATTTAGTCATTAACCATGCGTGGTCAGAACCATACTTAATATCAGCATAACCAGTATTTGATGGTTCATAAACAGATATTTTAGATGAATCTTCTGGACAATCTATTTTTTGAACAGTTGTCTCGTCAAAATCCTCGAGTGTGTTATTGCTATAAAAAATACTATCAATTATTGTAGGGGCAGGATGTATTGGTGAATAATCAAAGTCACAAGTAGTGATAACTCCAGGTTTTTGTCTAATTTTTGTAAAACTTGTAGTTTTTAATTTCTCGTTAATCCATTGATAACAACATGTTTTTTCTGGACATTGATCCATATAAATAGGGCAATTTAAATCCCCTCCGACTATTTTATATTTATTATTTCTTTTTTGTAATTCTTCAAAAATATATAGCATCAAGTTTTTTTGTGCATCCGATACAACTGTATTGTATGTTGAATCACCTGCCAAGTGAACACTAACAAGACAAAGTGTCTCACCTTCTACAGATTTTTCTTTTAATGATACTAAAGTGGCGTTTTTATTTTTAAAAGGGGATCTTTCTTGTTGTTCTTTTGGAGTTTGACGATCATTATAATATGAAACACTATCTAATGTTTTCGCTTCAATTAGTCCAAAAAGTTCATCATTCCAAACAATCGCCGAAGCAAAATTAGAAGATAAATCTCCTAATGGAGATGGAACAAAAAGATTAAAATATCCTCTATAGTTTGGTAAATGTTTTAATAAAAATGTATAGAAATAATTATCAACCTCTTGTAATAAAACAACATCAGGTGTTTGAGCTTTTATTTCATCAATAATTTTAGTATATCTTTCAATTGTTTGTTCGATATGTTCTACTTGGTGTGGTTTACGTATTGAATTTTTTTTATTTGATGAATAATCAAATGGGATAGTAAAATGAAAATCATGATATTGTTCGGTATGATAAGTAGCACCTCTTGCTAAAACATTATATGTCATAATTTTATAATCTACTTTCCCAGCACCACCTTTTAGTTTTCTTGTGATTTTACTTCTGATTTTACTTTTACTACGAATATTTTTTTTTCTTTTCAAAGTTTTTTTCAAAGTTTTTTTCAAAGTTTTTTTCATTCTTATTAGGAATAATATATATTTATTTAACAAAAAAATAAAAAATAAAAAATAAAAAATAAGATTAAAATAAAATTTATAATAAGTTATTTAGAGTGGTGTAACTTGATGTAAAATATTTTTATTTATAGACAATATCTTTAATGTTATTAGCTTCTAACATCTCCTAGCTAAGTTTATGTAAATATGGTAATATGGTAATATGGTGCTTCGCAATAAATAACCCAATCTACATATATTTAGCTAAATCTTGTTATGGCGCCTGCGGCGGGCTTGCCAGCCTAAAAGGGGGTCTGTTAATTCTCATTCAGAAACTAGAAAAAGGTATTGTGATGATAATATGATTTAGAAGGAATAAATAAAAATGTAATTGTATTGGTTCGATTTATTCCATATTTTGAATTTTAATTTTTAATTTTTGGATTGTGGGGAAAACTCGGTACATGAACCCGGTTCCTTTGACGAACTTTTTACGACTACCATTGTGCTCAATAAAAATACGATATTGATTAAATTTGGTGGGATCAATTCGATTACCAACCGGTGTTTCTTTAACCTCATCTTCGTCTTCGTTATTTTCATTCTTTTCTTCTTTTTTAATTATTATATAATCCAAATCTAGTATATTTTTAGTTTCAATATCATCGTATAATTCTCCAGTTAGCTTATTAACTAGAACGATATCACTTGAAACTGGTACACTTTCACTCTTTGTTAATTCATAAAATATTCCACCACTATAAAATTTAGTATTACATAAATCATACATAGTTTTAGGTGTACAATCTTCAGTAACTTCAACAATTTGATATTTCATTAAGGTACATTGTTTCTTAGGTTTATCTTTTTTATTTTTATATTTATATCCATATTCTAGTTCATAAGTATAACTAATGAAACCATCATTATCTTTGTAACTATAAGGTTTCTTGAAATTATAAGTATTTGGTTCATGTTGTAGGTAGGTTGTGTATTTATATTTAGCGGCAAAATGCCAAGGAGAACGTCTTTCATATATTCCATTCATATCTGTAAAACGATCCATTAATGTATCAAATAGTAATTTAACAGATATGTTTTCAGCACCATATTTAACTAGCATTTCATCTTTTAGTTTTTCCATTAATATTTTATCTTCATTACTAATTTCTCCATCACCACATTTAAGTCTTGTACCAATTGCCATAATCATATATATAATCATTGATAATTGATCCAAAAATAAATGATATCCCTTAGTAACTCTAAAAGTACTATAATAAGCATAAGAATTAGTGTCTCCATAATATAATCCTTGAATAGCATGAACTCTAATCCCACGATGCTTAAATTTATCAGCCATATTTTCAGGTGTATAATGAATATAATGACGAATACTATCACCAATAATAATTACATTCTTTTTTACAATGTTTGTACCATAAGTTACTTTCCAGGATAATTTATTAATATCCTCATTCATTTTAATATAATAATTACATTCTCTATCGGTATTAATCCACGGGGTATCAATATTTTTAATATAACCTAGAATAGCAGACTTATCAGATGTTAAATCTAGGTTTTCTTTATAACTGATAAAACCAATTCTTAAGTTTGGAAACATATTAAAGTATTCAGAAACAATATGTTCAATATTTTGTTTTATTTGTAAGATAGCTGGATAGATACATGGTGATGTTTCGAGTATGAAAACAATATCATTGAAAGTTGTGTTTCTAGGTACAGTTTCATTTATAATATTATTTTCTGTTTGATTGTTATTAGTACTAGTACCAATATTAATACTATTATTAATACTATTATTAATACTATTATTAATACTATTATTAATTGGTAAGATATTGATACGAATGGATGTACTAATTCCATCCGCAATTTCCGTATCAGAACCATCATCATGATCATAATTTTGTTTCTTATTTTCATTCCAGGTAGCTCTACAAAGAGGACAAGAATTATGATCCGTATTCAACCACATTTGTATACAATCATTATGAAAGTAGTTTTTACAGGTTGAAACACATTGAACTGTGTTTTCGTTATTTGTAAATTCTTCAAAACAAATAGAACAATCACTTCCAATAGCTTGTTTATTTTCATTCTTATTATCCGTATTATCAGTATTATCAGTATTATCAGTATTTGTAAGTTGTTTTTCATTTTTTTTACCAAGACTTAGAATTCTTTTAGTCCATTGTTGTGAACAAATATTAAAAAATTCTGTACCCCATTTGTATTTTGATTCACAAACAATAGCTGCGATTTCTTTTAAGTCAGCAACTCTAGCTAGTAAGAAAAGTAGATGTTTGCAGAAACCTTTTTTAAGGATGTGATCAGGACAAGAACATGAAAAGTGTGTAGGTGTGAATTTTTGTTTATAAATATTTTTACTTTCACCTTTAACACTAAAATTCCATAAATCATTGGTTTCTTGATTAACAGATAATAGATAAATACGTTGTTGAAGTGCTCGTTCTAATTTTTCCATTCTAGGTTCTAGGTATAGTTAAGATGTATATATAGTTTTATAAGTTATATATGAATATAGCAAAGTTAGTCCTAAATCATTTTATATGTAAATAAAAAATGAAAAATGAAAAATAATTAAAATTATTATAATAAATGTTTCAAAAAGTTTATAAATAAAAAATGATATTGGTTTATGATATTATGAAATACTTCCATTCTAGGTATACCTAATATATATTAGTATTAGTATTATTATATTAGAGTTTTACCGCATTGTTATTATGGAAATTTAATATTCTCTAATCTAAAATTTTTTTTCTGTGTAAAGATATAATAAATACTCAAATTATCGAATACATATTTATTTTATTATAATATGGACAATAAAACAAAAAAAAAGATAAAAAATTACAAAGATTCTAATTATTATAAATATAAAGGAGGCGGTATATGGGATAGATTTTTATCAGTTTTCACTCGTAAAGCTAAAAGTGGAAAAGCAGTTAAAGGGGTTGTGACAGCTGAAACACAAGCAGCTAAAGGGGTTGTGGCTGCTCAAGGAAAAGCAACTTCAGCGGTTGTAAAAGCGGAAACCCAAGTAGCTCAAACTGCTGTAAAAGCTGAAGCACAAGTAGCTCAAACTGCTGTAAAAGCTAAAGCACAAGTAGCTCAAACTGTTGTAAAAGCTGAAGGCCGAGCACTTAAAAGTCTTCGAAGTTTACGAAGAAGTCGTTATGGCATGAGACGGTTGTCTGCTAGTGTAAGAGCCAATGCTAGTATGCAAGCTAAGACTAATGTAAGTAACATAATTAAAAGTCATGGTGATTTAACTAAAAGATTTAATAGAGGAGAATTCAAAAAGAGAATGCTAAATTTAGAAAGAGACATGATGGAGAAGTCCATGTTGGCTGCTAAAGATGGTAATCATAAATTAGCATATGAATTAAAACAATATTCAATACAATTTTCAAATTATAGAGTATCCAATATCAAGAATTTTAAAAAAAATTTAAGTGGGACGCAAACGTTAAAAACAATTGGGAATTCAGCTATTTAAAAAGTAGTATTTTAGAAATCAAAAGCATCACAAAAGTCTTGATGTGCTTGTCTTTGACGTTCAGCATCTATTTTACTTTTTGATTTGTTTTGTATTTGAGGTTTATTTTTATTTTCATTTTCAATTTCAGTAATGAATGATTTGATAATTTCATATGTAATATTTTGATTTGGATATTTAGTTTGAAAGTCTTTTATTTTTTGAATTACCGAACTGGAATTAGTATTGTATTGAATTTTTGAAGGTTTTAGTGTATTATTATTATTATTATTATTATTATTATTATTATTATTATTATTATTATCAGAAGAAGTTGACATAATATTTGTATGTATGATATGATATTTAATTATGTATAAGGTAAAAATCAATTTTATATAAGTACATGCAAAAAAAAATCTAAATTAAAGTTAAAAGTTAAGTTAAAAATGAAAATGATAAAACAAAGTAAAAAAAAAGTATTGATAAATAGGAATTTTAAGAAATATACTAAATGTATAAAAAAAATAAAAAGTAAATTAAGATATGCTACAAAGAAAAAAATTTTTAATCTTATAAAAGGTAAAAAATCTTCATTTTTATTGAAAGGAGGTGTTAAAGGAAGAGAAAATATAGATATATCATTTTCTAGCCCATTGTTAAAATTAGGTAAAATGAAAGAAGGTGTACAATTTGGTGATAAAATGAAAAGTAAACCTATTTTTCCACCTTACGTAACAGCAACTGATTTTGCTAAATTCATGTACTCATTTCATGACTTTTATAGTAAATATGATAAAGCTTATAAAAAAGTAGAATCACAATATCAAAAAATAAAAAAAAGTTTAGAGGATGGAACATATTTTCATAAATCAGGTACAGAATCTATATCTAGTACATCATCATCTACAAATACATCATCATCTAAATCCACAGTTGATGTTTCATTAGCGATAAAATCTTTTGTTGATAAAATTGAAAAATCACGTATTGCTGGTTTAATAGCTGAATACGAAAGTTTAAATCCAGTAGTTAGATATGATGAAAAAACAGGTAAACCAATTATATTTTATAATAATAATCAAGGACGAAGTGTAAATATTAGTGAAAATGAAGCCAGAAAAAAAAAATTAAGAGATCATTTGTATGAATATCATAAAAATAGATTACAAATTAAACATGCGTTTGAAAGTATTGAAAATCAAGCTGATGCTTTAAAAGATACAATTTCTTTAGTAAAAGAAAGATTACGCGAGGGATCTCACTTTGGAAATAATATTACCCGTATTGCTAAAGATAGGCAAGATAAACAAACTCAAGAACAAAAATCTAAAGCTAGAAGAATTGAAAAATTTATTAATGAAAGTCCTGATTTTAAAAAGGAATTAATGGAGGGAAATGCTAGTGAAGAAGTTGCTGATGGAATTATTGCTCATGAGTTAGAATTATTAAAATCTGAAAAAGTAGATGACGAAAGGATTGATAAAGTTTTGCTTACAATGGATATATTATTTGAAAAAATTCAATCAATTGATTTTAAGGGGTTATCGCAAACAGGAACAGATAAACCTCAAACATATCCTGAAGCAATGTCTTTATTGACCCAAAACCCTGAAAAATTTTTTGAGGAATTTCCTAATTTTTTTGCTAAAAGCCAAGGTAGAGTTTTATCATATTTTTTAAGAAAATATTTACCATG
>JACCDO011069878.1_pt1 | contig 25278 bp, 23 predicted proteins | sample 7446101 | NCBI WGS metagenome assembly JACCDO01 (sample SAMN15323440, study PRJNA562643) | freshwater metagenome | isolation source: river surface water | place: USA:Blue River Watershed | collected 2017-08-16 | reverse complement strand
GTCGGTGCAACGCCGCCGGGGGCCCGAACACGCCTACCGCGGGGGCCAAGCCCTAAGCGGGCTTTCTCAGCAGGGGGGGTGGGTCATTGCTTCGGGCAACATCACGCACAACTTGCGAGACTTCATGCGCGTCAGCATGCAAGGCGGCGGCACACCGGCCTATGTGCAGACCTTTGCAGACTGGATTCACGACCATCTGACACAAAACGATGTGTCCGGCCTATTGGCCTACCGCCAACAAGCTGCGGGCCAAAGCGCGCACCCCACGGATGAACACCTGTTGCCCTTGTTTACAGCCATGGGTGCAGCAGGCGAGGGCGCGCAAGCCGTGCCATTTTTCAGGGGCATCAGTGACCATGTGATTGCCATGGACGGGTACACCTTTCACTGAGCGAGGGCTGGTGCCCCGTGTTCACCCTGATGTGAAGGTCGGTCAAAATTTGTATGATGACCTGATCAATCATCAGGAGCTCCCATGCAGCGCAGACACTGGATCACCTTGGCCACCCTTGTGGTGGCGGCCACGCCCGTCTTGACAACGCCCGTTGCGGCGCAAACTTGGCCGACACGCCCGATCAAACTGGTGGTGCCTTTTCCGCCCGGCGGTCTGGTCGACAACATGGCCCGCTTGGTGGCTCCCAAACTGGCGCAAGAGCTGGGCCAGTCGATCGTCATTGACAACAAACCCGGTGCCGGCGGCAACTTGGGGGCCGCCGAAGCCGCGCGCGCTGCCGCCGATGGTTACACCCTGTTGATGGCTTCGCCGCCCCTCACGATCAGTCCTGCGCTTTATGCCAAGTTGCCCTACAAACCCGAGCAAATTGCCCCCGTGGGCCTGCTCGGTCGGGTGCCCAATGTGCTGGTGGTGAACCCGAGTTCGGGCATCCAGTCTGTGGCCGATTTGACAGCGCGCATCAAGGCCAAACCCGGCCAACTCAATTACGCCTCCAACGGGCAGGGCACGTCCTTGCACCTGAGTGCCGAGCTGTACAAAAGCCAGTCCGGCTTGTTTGTGACCCACATTCCTTACCGCGGTGCGGCGGCAGGGCTGACCGCCGTGATGGCCGATGAAGTCAACCTGATGTTTGACAACTTGCCGTCGGCTTTGGGCTTGATCAACAGCGGCAAGCTCAAGGCGCTGGCGGTCACCACACCGCAGCGCAGCAGCGTTTTGCCCAACGTGCCCACCATGGAAGAAGCTGGCGTCAAGGGCTATCAGGTGTTTGCTTGGTTTGGCTTGGCGGCCCCCGCCGGCTTGCCCGCGCCCATTCAGCAAAAGCTAGAGCAGGCCTTGGAGCGTGTGGCCAACCAAGCCGAGGTGAAGTCGGCCATGCAAAAAGCGGGCGCCGAGCCAACCTGGGTGAATGCGCAAGGCATGGCCGCTTTTATGCAAGCCGACACCGCGCAATGGAAGCGTGTCGCGGCCTACGCCAAGATCACTTTGGAATGAGATTTGCCGCATGCGCAGCCCTGCTTGCCATGCGCGATTGATGGAGAACAAAACATGAGCACAGTGGGATTGATTGGCTTGGGCGCAATGGGCTCGGGCATGGCGCAGTCGTTGCGCCGCGCCGGGCACAAGGTGCAGGTATTTGATGTGCGCCGCGACGTAGCGGCCGCCTTTGCCAAAGACGGCGGCGTGGCGCACGACACGCTGGCCTCGCTGGGTGCGGCCTGTGATGTGGTGGTCTCGGTGGTGGTGAACGCCGCGCAAACCGAAAGCGTGTTGTTTGGCGATGGCCAGACGCCCGGTTGCGCCGCCAGCATGAAGCCGGGCAGTGTGTTTGTGATGTGCTCCACCGTCGACCCCAATGGGTCGGTCGCGCTGGAGGCACGCCTAGAGTCGATGGGCTTGCGCTACATCGATGCGCCGATTTCGGGCGGCGCCGCCAAAGCGGCCAGCGGCCAGATGACCATGATGACCGCTGGTAAGCCCGAGGCTTATGCCTTGGCCGAGTCGTTTTTGAACGCCATGGCCGCCAAGGTCTACAAGCTGGGCGACAGCGCTGGAGCGGGCAGAAAAGTGAAAATCATCAACCAGTTGCTGGCGGGCGTGCACATCGCCGCTGCGGCCGAGGCCATGGCGCTGGGCCTGCGTGAGGGCGTTGACCCTGCGGCCTTGTACGAAGTCATCACGCACAGTGCGGGCAACAGCTGGATGTTTGAAAACCGCATGGCCCATGTGCTGGCGGCGGACTACACGCCCTTGTCGGCGGTGGATATTTTTGTGAAAGATTTAGGCATCGTGTTGGACATGGCCCGCTCCAGCAAGTTTCCGCTGCCACTGTCGAGCACGGCCCACCAAATGTTCATGCAAGCCAGCACCGCAGGCTTTGCCAAAGAAGACGACAGCGCGGTCATCAAAATCTTTCCGGGCATTGAACTGCCCAAGGGGAATGCATGAGCGCTTTGAAACTCGGTTGCATTGCCGACGACTTCACGGGCGCTACCGACCTGGCCAACAACTTGGTGCGCGCGGGCATGCGGGTGGTGCAAACCATTGGGGTCCCCGATGCGCCCTTGGCCGCTGAGGTCGATGCCGTGGTGGTGGCGCTCAAGTCACGCACCATCGCGCCCGCGGAGGCGATTGAGCAATCGCTCAACGCCCTCCAGTGGCTGCAAGCGCAAGGGGCCACACAAATTTATTTCAAATATTGCTCAACCTTTGACAGCACGCCCGAAGGCAATATCGGCCCGGTGACCGAAGCGCTGATGGACGCCTTGGGCACCGACTTCACCATTGCCACGCCGGCTTTTCCTGACAACGGGCGCACCGTCTTCAAGGGCTATCTTTTTGCAGGCCCCGTGCTGTTGCACGAAAGCGGCATGCAAAACCACCCGCTCACGCCCATGACCGATTCGAACTTGGTGCGCGTGATGCAAGCCCAGACGCGGCGCAAGGTCGGTTTGATCGACCACACCACCGTGAGCCAAGGGCCACAGGCGATTGGGGCACGCATCCAAGCACTGCGCGCCGAGGGCGTGGGGGTGGCGGTTGTGGATGCCACCAGCAACGCCGACCTGCACCGGCTTGGACCCGCTTTGCAAGACCTGCCCTTGGTCACCGCCGGCTCGGGCGTGGCGATTGGGCTGCCGGCCAATTTTGGTTTGTCGACCTCAGCGCAAGCCAGCCAATTGCCCCCCGCCAAGGGCTTGCAAGCGGTGGTCTCGGGCAGTTGCTCGGTGGCCACCAATGCCCAAGTGGCGCACTTCATTGCCAGCGGTCGGCCCGCCCGCTCGATCGATCCCACGAGCCTGATGCAGGGGCAAACAGCCTCGGTGGTGCAGCAGGTGTTGGCCTGGGCCGCACCGCACCTGAAAGAGGGGCCGGTGCTGGTGTATTCCACGGCCGAGCCTGCATCGGTCAAACACGTGCAAGACCAACTGGGCGTGGCGCAAGCCGGTGCGTTGGTTGAACACGCCCTGGCCGAAGTGGCGCGTGGCTTAGTCGCTTTAGGGGTGCAACAGTTGGTGGTGGCCGGTGGCGAGACCTCGGGCGCGTGCGTGCAAGCGCTGTCGCTGCTGCAATTGCAAATTGGCCCGCAAATCGATCCTGGCGTGCCTTGGTGTTACGCCCCCACCGCATCGGCTGGCGTGCACATTGCGCTGAAATCGGGCAACTTTGGCAGCGAAGATTTTTTCACCAAAGCCTTTAAAGTGATGGCATGAACCTGACCGAACACCAAGCCCGTGAAGAAATTTGCCGTGTCGGCCGCAGCCTGTTTGAGCGCGGCTATGTGCACGCCACAGCGGGCAACATCAGCGTGCGGTTGGACGATGGTTTTTTGATCACGCCCACCGATGCCTGCCTGGGTTTTTTGCAAGCCGAAAGTCTGGCCAAACTGGACTTGCAGGGCCAACAGATCAGTGGCGACAAAGCCAGCAAAACCTTGGCTTTGCATCGGCAAATTTACTCCGCCGCCTGCGAGCACGACACGCATACCCGCTGCGTGATCCACACCCACAGCACGCATTGCGTGGCGCTCAGCTTGCATGCGCATGGACCCGAATTGCTGCCGCCCATCACGCCTTACTTTGTCATGAAAGTGGGCCATGTGCCGCTGCTGCGCTACCACCGCCCCGGCAGCCCTGATGCCGCCAAAGAGGTGGCCGCACTGATTCGACAACACGCCGCGCAAGGCACCCCGATCCGCGCCGTGATGCTGCCGCGCTTGGGCCCCAATGTCTGGCACGACAGCCCGCAAGCGGCCATGGCCACACTGGAAGAGTTAGAAGAAACCGCTCGGCTGATGCTGCTGCAGCCCAGCGCTGCGCCGCTGAAGGCGAGTGATTTGGATGAACTGCGGCAGACCTTTGGCGCGCGTTGGTAAAGGCCGTCTGCCCCTCGTTTCTAGAAAGAAAACCGATGCCTCGTTTTGCCGCCAACCTCAGCATGATGTACCCCGACTTGCCGTTTCTGGACCGCTTTGAAGCGGCGGCCAAAGACGGCTTCAAGGCCGTGGAGTATTTGTTTCCTTATGCATATCCCTCTGCAGAATTGGCCGCCCGTTTGCGCGCCCATGGTTTGCAGCAGGTGTTGTTCAACACCCCCTCGGGGGGCACCGACACTGCCGGCTTTGCGCAGGCCTGGGAGAGCGGCAGCCGGGGCACCGCGAGTGTGCCCGGACGTGAAGCCGAGTTCCGCACCGGCTTTGCGCAGGCCTTGGCGTATGCCGAAGTGCTGGACTGCCCACGCATTCACGCCATGGTGGGCTTGCGCGCCGAGGGTGCCAGCGCCGAAGTCGCCGACGCCACCTTGGTGGCCAACTTGAAATGGGCCGCTGGCGAAGCGGCCAAGGCCGAGCGCGAGGTGTTGATCGAGCCGATCAACCCCCGCAGCGTGCCTGGCTTTCACCTGAACCGACAAGACCATGCCCACCGCATCGTGCAGGCCGTGGGTGCTGCGCATGTGAAAGTGCAAATGGATTTGTTCCACTGCCAAATTGTGGAAGGCGACTTGAGCAGCAAGATTGCACAGTACTTGCCGACAGGCCGGGTGGGGCATTTCCAAATTGCCGAAGTGCCGCACCGCCACGAACCTGGCACGGGCGAAGTGAACTGGGCGCACATTTTCAAGACCATCGACAAGGTCTCTGCCGAGTGCGGCTGGCATGGCTGGATCGGCTGCGAATACAACCCGGCCGATGCCACTGCGGGGGGCACCTCGCGAGGCTTGGGCTGGGTGCAGCCTTACCTGTAGGGCTCAGCTCAAGCTGCAAGTGGTTTTTGAGCCTGACCAATTGCTGAGGGCTTGGCTCAAATCGGTGCCACGCCGCATGGCGGTCATTTCGGCCACGATGCTCATGGCGATCTCCGGCGGCGTCAATGCCCCGATGTTCAGGCCCACTGGGCCATGCAGCTGACGCACTTCTTCTTCTGTGACATCAAACTCGAGCAAGCGCTTTCGGCGCTGCTGGTTGTTGTGCAGCGAGCCCAATGCGCCCACATAGAAGGCAGGTGTGCGCAGGGCCTCCATCAGGGCCAAATCGTCCAACTTGGGGTCGTGTGTCACTGCCACCACAGCGCTGTTGTGGTCGAGGCGCATGGCCAACACCAAGTCATCGGGCATTTGGGTTGACAAGGTCACGCCGGCCATGGTTTCCCAGCCCTCGTGGTATTCCACGCGCGGCTCGCACACCGTGACTTGGTAGTCCAACATGACGGCCATGGCCGCCAAGTAACGCGACAACTGACCGCCGCCAATGACCAACAAACGCAGGCGTGGCCCGTGCACGGTGGTCAGGCTTTCTCCGTCAAATTGCAGCTTGTCGCCGGCTGGCGCGGCGGCCATGCGCACCATGCCAGTGGCCATGTCCAGACGCCTTTCAACACGCTGGTGTTGCTCGATGTGCACCAACAACTCACGCAGCTGCGATTGCGGCGACAGAGGCTCTAGCACCACTTGCATCGAGCCGCCGCAAGGCAGTCCAAAGCGGCGCATCTCTTCGGCAGTTTGGCCATAGGTGGTGGTTTCGGGCAAACGCATGGCCAGCTCGCCGGCGGCGACGCGGCGAATCAAATCGTCTTCAATGCAACCACCCGAGACCGAGCCAGCAACCTGGCCATCACCCCGAACGATCATGAGCGAACCCGGTGGACGGGGCGCCGAGCCCCAGGTGCGCACCACGGTGCCCATCACCACGCGATGTCCCCGGCTTTGCCAATCGAGGGCGGTGCGGATCACATCGATGTCAATGCTGTTCATGCGGGGTCTCCATTCAAAAGATCAGCCGGCCACTTGAGCCGATGTCCTGTGCGTTCCGCCAAAGCTTCGATGTCTTCGGGCGTATCGACATCGGTGCGATAGCGGCTGTTGCTGCTGCTCCAGGGGTGCACTTGTTCAGGGTGGGCCGCTTGCCATTGCCGACAGCCGATGTGGGCATCGCCCGCCAAAATTTGTTCCCGCACTTCATTGCAGAACATCACCGGATTACCGGGCAACCCGTCCACCGTGGGTTGCACCACTTGGGTCCCTGCGGGGCGCTTTTTGTAAGCGCCAATCAGGTCATTGATGTCCTGCGAGTGGATGAGCGGCTGGTCGGCCAACGCCACCAACACCGCATCCATTTTTTGAGACAGACTTTGCAAGCCCAAACGCAGCGAGGAGATTTGTCCGGCATCGGGGTCGGGGTTGCGCACCAAGGTGACTGGAAACTCTTTCACCACCTCTTCGATGCGATCGGCGTAATGGCCGAGCACCACCACCACTTCGTCTACACCCGCGCCCGACAGAGCAAGCCACTGGCGACGGATGAGCGGCACCCCGTCCAACTCCAACAAGCATTTGGGCCGACGCCCCATGCGCGAAGCCGAACCGGCCGCCAACAGCACCGCCCCCACCGTCACGCGGGTGTACAAGTTACCGCCGCCATTGAGAATGCAAGCCATGCTCAGCCTCCGCAGCAAGAAGATTTGCCTGATGCTGCCACCACCTGGGATGCCACCGTTCGCGCCATGGCTGTCGGGTCTGCGCGGCTGCATCTAATTTTTCGAAATGATCAAAATCAATTTCAAAGCCGGGCCATTCTGCCACTGAACTTTCCCAAACGCGTTACAGTGGATTTGTTGTTGACTCTTGATCGGAATTTGTCAAATGAACGCTCCTCTGCACCGTGATTTGCCTGCCAACTTGATGGACAGCGTCCGCGCCTTGACCGAGGTGACCGAACGCTGGGACCGCAGCATCCTCCCCGAGTTGAAGCAGTACATCGAGATTCCGGCCAAATCACCGGCCTTTGATGCGCAATGGTCAGAACACGGCCACATCGAAACGGTGCTGCGCCGCGCAGCCCAGTGGGTTGAGGCGCAAAAGGTGGAAGGTCTGAAACTGGAGATCATCCAGCTGACCGGGCGCACCCCGGTCTTGTTCTTTGAAGTGGCTGCCACCCGCGCGGCCAGTGAGGGCTCGGGCCAAACCGTCTTGATGTACGGCCACTTGGACAAACAACCCGAATTCAATGGCTGGCGCAACGACCTGGGTCCGTGGACCCCCGTGCTGGAAGACGGCAAGCTGTATGGCCGGGGCGCCGCCGACGATGGCTATGCGGTCTACGCCAGCGTGGCCGCAATTCAAGCGCTGAAAAGCCAAAACACACCGCACCCGCGCATCGTGGGTTTGATCGAGACTTGCGAAGAATCTGGCTCGTATGACTTGCTGCCTTATGTGGACGCCTTGCGCACCCGATTGGGCGATGTGGGTCTGGTGATTTGCCTGGACAGCGGCGCCGGCAACTACGACCAACTCTGGCTGACCACCAGCCTGCGCGGCATGGCCAGCGGCACCCTCAAAGTAGAGGTGCTGACAGAGGGCATTCACTCGGGGGATGCCTCGGGGCTGGTGCCTTCCAGTTTTCGCATCATGCGGCAAGTGCTCGACCGACTCGAAGACAGCGCCACCGGTCGCTTGCTGCCCGCCAGCTTTCACTGCGAGGTGCCCGCCGAACGCTTGGCGCAAGCCCAAGCCACCGCGGCGATTTTGGGAGACGAGGTCTACAAGCGCTTTCCGTGGGCGCACTACGACTGCGGTGGGGCCACGGCTTTTGCTTTGCCCACCACCACCGACCCCACCCAAGCTTTGCTCAACCGCACATGGACTCCCACCTTGAGCGTGACCGGCGCCGATGGTTTTCCAGCGCTGAAAGACGCGGGCAATGTGCTGCGCCCCTACACCGCATTCAAACTGAGTCTGCGCTTGCCACCACTGGTGGATGCAGCCCAGGCGGTGGCCGAAATGAAAGCCTTGCTGGAAGACAACGCCCCTTACCAAGCCAAGGTGACCTTTGAAGCGGGCGGCGGCGCGACCGGTTGGAACGCGCCGGCCACTTTGCCTTGGTTTGAGCAAGCGCTGAACAGCGCCAGCCAAGCGCACTTTGCCGCGCCGGTTGGCTACATCGGTCAAGGCGGCACGATTCCGCTCATGAACATGTTGAGCGCCGGCTTCCCCCAAGCGCAAATGATGGTGTGCGGGGTGCTGGGGCCCAAGAGCAACGCACACGGGCCCAACGAGTTTTTGCATGTGCCTTATGCCAAAAAACTCACGGCAGCTGTGGCCGAAGTCATGGCGCGGATGCCCTGAAGGCCCCTGCCATGCGCGCCGTTCAGCCCCTGTCTGCCCCTTTGTATTTGCCCGGCGAAGCCGGTCAGCTGGCTGTTTATGACTGGCCCGTGGCAAGCCCGCACCACTTGGGCACCGTGTTGCTGGTGCACGGGCTGGGCGAACACGCGGGGCGCCATGCCGGCGTGGCGCAGCGCTTGAACAGTTGGGGGTTTTCAGTGCGGGCATATGACCAGCAAGGCCACGGCCATTCCGATGGGGCGCGTGGCGACCTGCTGCGGCCTGGCAGTTTGCAAGCCGATTTGTGTCGGGTCATTGACGACACCAGGCAGCACAACGCAGGGGCCAGCAGCCCGCTCATTTTGCTGGGCCACAGCATGGGTGGTTTGGTGGTGGCACGCGCGCTGGCCGAAGGGCTGCGGCCGGTCGACGCGGCCATTTTGTCTTCGCCGGCTTTGGGCGCGTCGCCGAACTGGGTGCAAAAATTATTGCTGGCCACTTTGCCGCGCATGTGGCCCCACTTGCAAGTGGACAACGGGTTAAAGCCCGAGTTTGTCGCGCGAGACCCTGAGGTGGTGAAGGCCTACACCGCAGACCCGCTGGTGCATCGGCGCATTTCAGCTGGTTTGGCCGCTTGGATTTTGCAAAACGGCGCCGATACCGTGGCCCACGCCGCACAGTGGACGGTCCCCACATTGCTCTTGTATGCCGGGCAAGACCACTTGGTGGATGCGCAGGCCAGCGCCCGCTTTGCGCAAAGCGCTCCCGCCAGCACGGTGCAAGCCCAGTGCTTTGCGCCCATGTACCACGAGATTTTTAACGACCCTGAAGCCGATCAGGTGTTCGCGGTGCTCAAGGATTGGTTACTGGCACGCTTTTCTGCTTGACGGCCATCCACATCAACGCACCCGCCGTCAAGGCCACGGGCACCAAAGAGCCCACATTGAGCCATGTCCAGCCTTGCGTGGTGACCAATGCACCGGAGGCGAATGAGGTCAAGGCCATGGTGGCAAAGACAAAAAAATTAATGGCCGCTTGACCCCGGTCTTTTTCTACGGGCGTCCAGGCCTGCAGGGCCAAGGTGGTGCTGCCGGTGAACAAAAAGTTCCAGCCCACCCCCAGCAAAAACAAAGCCACCAAAAATTGCTGCAACTCAAGCCCAGACAGGGCCAAAGCGATGCAGGCAAAGTTGAGTGCCACCCCCACTCCCATGATCGGCAAAGTGCCAAACTTTTTGATCAAGTGACCGGTGAAAAAACCGGGTGCGAACATGCCAATCACGTGCCACTCCAGCACCAGCGCGGCATCGTCAAAACTGAAGCCGCACACCTGCATGGCCAAAGGGGTGGCCGCCATCAGCAAATTCATCACGCCATAGCTCAGCGCGGCAGCAGCTGCGGCCACAATGAACACCGGCTGGCGCATGATTTCGGCCAGGGGCCGTCCTGCGCTCTCGCCGCTCTTGCGGGCTGGGGCGGCAGGAAATCGGATACAGGCCATGCACCCCATGGCCAAGAGCGCCACGATGCCCAAGGCCAAATAAGCCCCTAAAAATGGGGTGTCGTAGAGCGTGCGCGTGCGCGAGGCCAAATTGGGCCCCACGATGGCCCCGATCAAACCGCCCGCCAAGACCAACGAGACGGCTTTTTCACGAAAACGGTCTGCCGCCAATTCGGCCGCCGCAAACCGGTACAACTGGCCGTTGGCACTGTAATAACCCGCGATGACCGTGGCCGCCACGAGCAACCAGAAGTTGTGACTGTAGGCCGCATAGGCGGCCAAGAGGGCAGAGAACAAGGCCACCGCCAGACCCAGCTGAAACGACACTTTGCGGCCCCACAGCGACTGGCTTTTGGCCACCAAACCGGTCGAAAGCGCGCCACCCACCACATAGCCCATGACGGGCAAAGTGGCCATCCAACCCAAAGGCGCCAGAGACAAACCCACCAAACCATTGATGGCGATGAAGGTCACGTTGTTGGTGAAGAAAAGCCCCTGGCAGAGGGTGAGCAAGATCAAATTGGCATTCATGAAGACCAGTGTATCGCTTGCCACTTATAAAGCCAGCCACTCACTGGGGCCAATCCACCCTCCCAGCTTAAGAGTTCAACATCGCCAACACGGCGAGGGGCGCAGTTTCAGCGCGCAACACACGCGGGCCCAAGGTGACAGGGCTAAATCCGGCCGCCAAGGCCGCTGCTTCTTCGGCGGGGCTCAAGCCCCCCTCTGGACCGCTCAACAGCGTGACGGCGGTGGCCCCCGCTCCGACAGGCACAGGACGCGTGCCGTCCGACAGAGACAAAACCCAGCGTTCCCCGACTGCGGCTTGCTTGAGCCACTCGGCCAAGGTCACCGCAGGGTGCACCGCAGGCACACGGTTGCGGCCGCATTGCTCCGCTGCCGCCACGGCAATGCCTTGCCAATGCGCCCGTTTTTTGTCTGCCCGTTCGCCTTTGAGTTTGAGCACACTGCGCTCGGCCACCAGCGGGGTGATGCTGGCCACGCCCAACTCGGTGGCTTTTTCGACCAACCAGTCCATGCGCTCGTTGGCAGTGATGCCGGCCAACACGTGCACGGCCCGGCTCGCTTCTCTTTCCACTGCCGCGTGTGGGCCGACGGTCACCTCTACATCGCTGCGGCCCATGCGGGTCACGGTGGCGGCAAACTCACCGCCTTCGCCATTGAACAGCGTGATGCTGTCTCCAGGTTGCAGGCGCAGCACCTGCACATGCCGCGCAGCGCCCGGTGGCAACTCAAGGCTCAAGCCAGTGGCCAGCGGGGCCGGGCAATAAAAACGGGGCATGGTCACATGCGCCCGTAGGCAAATCCCACTGCGGGGGTGGTGCCCTCGATCTCGTCGATCAGTTTGAGCAAGGGGCCCAACTCACGGTAGCGGTCACAGGTCTTGCGGATGTACTGAATGAAGCGTGGCGCATCGGCCAAGTATTTGGGCTTGCCATCGCGCAAAGTCAATCGGGCAAAAATGCCTGCGACCTTCAGGTGGCGTTGCAGCCCCATCCACTCCACCGCACGGTAAAAAGCGCCAAAGTCGCTGTGCCAATCTTCAAAGTCCATCAGTCCGGCTTTGCGGGCTTTTTCCCAATAACGGATGGTGATGTCCAACACGAAGTCTTCGTCCCACGTCAAGAAGGCATCGCGCATCAGGCTGGCGATGTCGTAGCTCAAGGGGCCGTAAACGGCGTCCTGAAAATCCAACACCCCCAAGCGATCGTGGCCCGGGCCATGGCCCGTGGGCATCATCAGGTTGCGCGGCATGAAGTCGCGGTGCACATACACCTGAGGCGTGGCCAAGTTGCGTTGCACGATCAAGGCAAAAGCGTGGTTCAGAGTCTCTTGGTCTTTTGGGGCCAGTTGGATCTGGCGGTGTTGGCCGAGATACCAGTCGGGGAACAGGCTCAGCTCGCGCTTCAACAAAGCCTCGTCATACGGCGGCAAGATGCCGGGGCGCGAGGCCAATTGCCATTGCACCAAAGCCTCCACCGCTTGCATGTAGAGCCCGTGGTTGGCTTGTGGCCGCTCGGCATCGATCGCCGACATCAAGGTGGCATCGCCCAAATCGGTCAGCAACATGAAGCCATGCGGCGCATCCCAGGCCAACACTTCCGGCACGCGCAGGCCCGCTTCTTTCATCAGGGCCGCGATACGCACAAAAGGCTCAGAGTTTTCTTTATCCGGGGGCGCATCCATGACGATGCGGCTGTCCCCTTGCGCGGTGTCGACCCGCAGGTAACGGCGAAAGCTGGCATCGGCCGAGGCGATGCGCAAGGTGTTGGGCAAAAGCCCTAGGCTGGGGGCCACACCCGCCAACCAAGTTTGAAACAAGGCCTCACGCGCTGGGTCAGACCAAGTGACCCCCGAATGGGCTGAAGACGAAGAAATAGGGGATAAAGAGGGAGCGCTCATGGATAATCGCATTCTACAAAGCCCCTGGGTCACTTCGGTGTTGACCGCTGGGCGTTTCCTTGAAGACTGTTGTTCATTTTGGCCACCCCTTTCGACTCGCCATCTCTGCCGTTGCCCCCCAAGACCCCCATAGCCCCTTGTGCGACGGCTGTGGCGGCCGCCTTGTTGACGTTGGGCCTCAGCGGCGCCCAAGCGCAACCCACAGGATTGCCCTTGCGCAGCAGCCCCCTGCTGGAAGAACGCGTCTCTGATCGGCAAAAGTCAGAGGGCGCTGTCTTTGTCAACGGCCAACAAATGACCGCCCGGCCCGACATGGACTTGGTGGTCGAGGGGCAGGCCAGCGTGCGTCGCCCAGGCCTGGCCCTGCGAGCCGACCGGGTGGACTACGACCAAACCCAAGACGTGGTGAAGGCCACGGGCCAAGTGCGGGTCAGCACGCCCACGAGTGTGTTCACCGGGCCTCGGTTGAATCTGAAAGTGGACAGCTTTCAAGGCAAATTTGAGCAACCGTCGTTTGAGCTTTACAGCAGCGGGGGCTACGGACAAGCCGCCGAAGTGGAGTTCATTGACAACCAACGCTCGGTGATCCGCCAAGCGAGTTACACCACCTGCCGACGCACGCCGGGGCCTGAGTGGCTGCCGGAATGGCTGTTGAAAGCCACGCAAATGACGATCGACGAAGAGGAGTCCACCATCGAGGCGAAGGGCGTGCAGTTTCGCTTCAAAGACTTCCCCGTTTTTGCGGCGCCCTCCGTCCAGTTGCCCTTGAACGACCAACGCAAATCGGGCCTGTTGACGCCCTTGTTGAGCCTCGACACAGTGAACGGCATTGAGGTGGCGCAGCCTTATTACTTTGACATTGCGCCCAACCGCGATGCCACCCTCACCACCCATGTGATGAGCCAACGGGGCGTGGCCCTTGACTCCGAGTTCCGCTATCTGGAGCGCGATTACAGTGGCCAAACGCGTTTCAACCTCATGCCCTCTGATCGACTCAGAGACGGCACCCGATGGGGCCTCACGAGCCAACACAATGGCGGCATCGACACGGGTCTAGAGAGCGTGGGTCGCATCGGCCTCGGCTTGAACTTGAACCGGGTGAGCGACAACAACTATTGGCGCGATTTCCCCCGTTCAGGCTTGGTTTTGACGCAACGCGTACTGCCGACGACTGGCTCCTTGTCATGGGGCCGTGGCAACTTCAGCATGACAGCCCAGATGCAGCGGTGGCAAAACCTGCAAGATGCCGCCCCGCCATACGACCGCGCGCCACAAATCAGCATGCGCTATGGCGAGTGGAACGCCGATGGTCTGGACTGGTCGGTGGTGGGCGACACCACCCGATTTGAAGCCGATTTTTCACGCGTCGCCAGCCTGGTGGCCAACGGCACCTTGCCGCGCAATGGCGAGCGCAGTTTTGTGCACGCCCAAGTCAGCCGCCCTTGGCTTCGCCCTTGGGGTTTCATCACGCCCAAACTGCAAATGCACGCCACCCGTTACAGCATGGATCGGGCCTTGGACAACGGAGCCATGATGGTGGATCGGGTGCTGCCCACCTTCAGCTTGAACTCGGGCTTGGTGTTTGAACGTGAAACCCGCTGGTTTGGACGTGACGTGTTGCAAACGCTCGAGCCCCGCGCTTTCTACGCCTACACGCCGTACAAAAACCAAAGCATGCTGCCCGTTTACGACAGCGGCGCCACCGACTTCAACTTGTCCACCATTTACAGCGAAAACACCTATGTCGGACAAGACCGTTTGGCCGACAACAACGCCCTGACCCTCGGCGTGAACAGCCGGTTTTTCGACCCCGACAACGGTGCCGAAATGCTGCGCGTGGGTGTGGCGCAACGCATCCGTTTCTCTGACCAACAGGTGGTACTGCCCGGTCAAGCCGCCACCCCGACAGGACTCAGCGATATTCTCTTTGGAGCCGCTGTGCGCTGGAACGACCGTTGGTCCTTGGACGCCACCCTTCAAGCCAACAACCAAACCCACGATGTGGCCCGCACCACCGTGCAAGCCCGCTACAGCCACAGCGCCTACCGCGTGCTCAACGCGGCCTACCGCGTGAACAACCAAACCAGCCCTAACTCCACCTTCATGGACGTGGGCTGGCAATGGCCCTTGAGTGACCTGGTGGGTGAAACGGATCGTCAAGCCGATGCGGCGTGGTCACGCACACCTGGCCAAGGGCTGGGGCCCAACCGTTGGTACACGGTAGGCCGCCTGAATTACAGCTTGCGAGAACGCAGCCTCGTCGATTCCCTGTTGGGCTTGGAATACGATGCAGGGTGCTGGATTGGGCGCGTGGCATTTGAGCGAAAACAAACCAACTTCTCCAACGTGATCACGGGCAGTGCTTCCAGCCGTATTTTTTTCCAGCTGGAGTACATCGGCTTGGCTCGAGTGGGCATCAGCCCCCTCAAGAGCCTGAGTGACAATATTCCGCGCTACCAATTCCTGCGTGACAACACGGTTCAACCCAGTCGGTTCCAGCACTATGAATAATTTTTTTTCTCCTGCGCGTTCAGCTTGGCTGGCTTTGGCCTTGGGCACCCTCTGCCCTTGGGCCACCTGGGCACAAGCCCCTCAAACAGCTGCAGCGGCAACCGCAACGGCCGCGCCCATCCGTCAGGCCGATTTCATTGTGGCGGTGGTCAATTCAGAGCCCATCACCAACCGTGAAGTCCAGGGCTTGCGTCAGCGGATCGCCAACGACGCCAAGGCGCGCGGCGGAATCGCACCCGACGCTCAAGAACTCACACAAATCGCGCTCGAGCAACTGATCAACGAAAAAGCCCAGCTGCAGCAAGCCCGCGATGCCGGCATCAAAGTAGAGCCCGAAGCCATCGAGCAAGCCGAACTCAATGTGGCCACCAGCAACCAGCTCACCCCCGAGCAACTGCAAAAAGCCCTGGCACAAGATGGCATTTCTTTGAACGCCTTTCGCGAGCAATTGCGCACCCAAATCACCCTGACCCGTTTGCGTGAGCGGGAGGTGGAAGGCCGTGTGCGCGTCAGCGAACAAGACATCGAGCAGTATTTGCGCACGCAACTGCAAGCACAGGCGGCACAAATTCCTGGCTTGGTGAATCTGGGCATGATCTTGATTGCCGTCCCCGAAAACAGCAGCGAGGCCGACGTCAAAGCTTTCGGTGAGCGCGCCGCCAATTTGGCTCAACGCGCCCGGAGTGGTGAAAACTTTGCCGAATTGGCCAAAGCTTTTTCTCAAGCCCCCGACCGAGCCGCCAATGGGGGCGAGATGGGCTTGCGCCCTGCCGATCGCTACCCCGATTTGTTCATCGACGCCACACGCAACCTGAAGTCGGGTGAGGTGGCCGACCCCGTTCGCTCAGGCGCGGGCTTTCATGTGTTGAAAGTTTTAGAGCGTCGTCAAATCAACACCCTGGTCGTGACGCAAACCCGCGCACGCCACATTTTGTTGCGCCCCTCCGCACAATTGTCGCAAGCGCAGGCTGTGGCCAAACTCGCCGATGTGCGCCGGGCTGTGGTGTCCGGCAAAGCAGACTTTGCCGAACAGGCCCGTCAAATGTCACAGGACGGCAGCGCCCAGCAGGGCGGCGATTTGGGCTGGGCGAATCCTGGCATGTTCGTGCCCGAATTTGAAGAAGTCATGAACCGCCTGCGTCCCGGCCAAGTGGCAGAGCCTTTGGTCTCTCGCTTTGGCGTGCACCTGATCGAGGTGACCGACCGACGCAATGCTCCCATGACCGACCAAGAACAGCGCAACTTGGCACGCAATGTCTTGCGTGAAAAGAAGATCGAAGAAGCCTATGGCGCTTGGGTGCAAGACATTCGCAGCCGCGCCTATGTCGAGATGCGCGAGCCGCCGCAATGAAGCACATTGCGCGCAAACGGTTTGGTCAACACTTTTTAACCGACGGCGGCATCATCGATGCCATCGTCGATGCGATCGACCCCAAAGCGGGTCAGCCCATGGTGGAGATCGGGCCCGGCTTGGCGGCGCTGACGCAACCCTTGGTCGAACGTTTAGGCCATTTGACGGTGATCGAACTGGACCGTGACTTGGCGGTTCGGCTGCGCGAACACCCCCACCTCACGGTGGTCGAGTCCGATGTGCTGAAAGTCGATTTCCGTTCGCTGGCACAACAGATGCAGCCGCCAGCTGACACCGCCAACACCCCCAAAATTCGGGTCGTGGGCAATTTGCCCTACAACATCTCCACGCCCATCTTGTTTCATTTGCTGGACCAAGTGGATGTGATCGAAGACCAGCACTTCATGTTGCAAAAGGAAGTGATCGACCGCATGGTGGCTCAGCCTGCGACTTCGGATTACAGCCGTTTGTCGGTGATGCTGCAGTGGCGTTATGAGATGAGCAATGTGCTGTTTGTGCCGCCAGAAAGTTTTGATCCGCCGCCGCGTGTCGACAGCGCCGTGGTGCGCATGTGCCCACTGGCCCAACCCCCTGATGTCAATGTGAAAACCCTCGAGACGCTGGTGCAAGTGGCCTTCAGCCAGCGCCGCAAAATCTTGCGCAACACCCTGGGCAAGTGGCTCGAAGAAAAAAACTTTGCGGGTGAGTTTGATCTGCAGCGTCGCGCCGAGGAAGTACCGGTCGCTGAATTCATCGGCTTGGCGCAATCGGTCTGACAAAGCATTTGAAAGCGTCGGTCCATGAAAAAAGCCCGCATCTGCGGGCTTTTTTGCGGCTGGCCGAATCAACGGCTCAACGGAGATCAGGCGGCTGCGAGCCAATACCCCGCGTTAAAGGGGCTGCTCATGCGCAGCGCCAAAGGCGAGACGTCCACCAATTTGTCGGTGGGCATTTTTTCGCCTTCTTCGACCAATTCGGCCATTTCGGCGTCCTCGGTTTGTGCCTCAATCGCCCGTCCTGCTTGGCTGTTTTGTGCAGAACGGGCTACAGAAAAGAATAGAAGCATCGGAAGGGTATCTTCCGGTCTCCCCAGTAATCTGCCGTGTCACGGAAGATGTCCAGCAATTGCTCGCGGGCTTCTTTGTCAAATTTCACGTGCGCTGGAATTTGCTCCAACACCACAATGAAGCCCGGCTGTGGGCCTGACTTGTGCAGCGGGTCGGTCATGCAGTCGTACAAGGCATCAAAATTTTTGCCAAAGTGCGAAGGCAAGGTGAATTGCGCCCCAATCAAATCGAGCACATCTTGCTTGCTCTGGGCTTCAGCCAGATTGGCGTACAAAAAGTGGTGGCCCAGGCCTTGGGCGGCCTCTTGCAAATCGCTCACGCGGTAAGCGCGAATCGACTGCACGATGTTCGACCGCACGCCTTTCAAAGGCGGCTCTTGGTCATGACGAATCGGCGTGTCCATCTCCGTGGTCTTTCTCTAAAGTCTAAAAATCAACGCTTTTCAACAATCACGCGAAAACTCGCGTAATGGTCAGAGGTGTAGTAACAGGTCTGCGGATTCCGGGGAACAAGCCCACCACAAACGATGCGCCTGGCTCCTCGGTGCTTCAACCCGGGAGTTCTGACGGTGTATTCACGGTAAAACCCACGCGCTTCACGCGGCAGGAGTCGCTCTCGATTGCCAAAAACCGACCCGTCCTTTTCATAAGGAAAAGGACCCCCCTTGCGGATGAGTTGGTAAGTTTCTTGGCCTTCGCGGGGCAACTCTGTCACCGACACCGTCGGTGAAACTGGGGCGTCGGTGACGGGTTGAGAATGCACCAAAAAAGTGCAAATTGACAAAACCAACCCCAGAAACACCGAAACCCAGCGCTTTGGGGCGGCATATGCTCGCGCCACCTTCATGAAAACACCTTTCAGAAGCCCTCGGGTAAACCCGAAAACTCGAAGGCGCTAGTGTGAAGCAATTGACACAAAAAAGCAAGCGATTGCCCATTAAACAGGCAAAGCCTGATGGGCAATCGCTCGCTCAAGTAAGTACTTGCTACGGCGTTATGGCTTAACGGGCCGCGTTGGCGTCGGCGACAGTCAAAGCTGTCATGTTCACAATCCGGCGCACGGTGGTGCTGGAGGTGAGGATGTGCACCGGCTTGGCAGCGCCCAGCAGGACCGGGCCCACGGCAATGTTGCCGCCGGCCGCTGTCTTGAGCAGGTTGTAGGCGATGTTGGCCGCATCGATGTTGGGCAGCACCAACAAATTGGCATCGCCGATCAAGCTGCTGTTGGGCATCAGGGCATGGCGGGCCGCGTTATCCAGCGCCACATCGCCGTGCATTTCCCCGTCCACCTCCAGCCAAGGGGCATCGCGGCGCAACAACTCCAAGACCTGGCGCATCTTGACGGCACTGGGCTGGTTGGACGAACCAAAGTTGGAGTGCGACAACAAGGCGGCTTTGGGCTGAATGCCAAAGCGGCGCATTTCTTCGGCGGCCATGATGGTGAATTCGGCCAATTGTTCGGCCGTGGGGTCGTAGTTCACATGGGTGTCGACCATGAAAACCTGACGCCCTGGCAGCATCAAACCGTTCATGCACGCATAGGTGGTGACGCCTTTGCGCTTGCCCACCACTTGGTCGATGTAATTCAGGTGCATCGGGTTGGTGCCCCATGTGCCGCAAATCATGCCGTCCACATCGCCCTTGTGCAGCAACATGGCCCCAATCAACGACAAGCGTCGGCGCATTTCGATCTTGGCAATTTGTTCGGTCACACCTTTGCGCTCGGTCAGGCGGTGGTAGGTTTGCCAAAAATCGCGGTAACGGTGGTCCATCTCGACGTTGACCACGTCGTAGTCGAGTTCCTCTTTCAGGCGAAGGCCAAACTTCTCAATGCGCTCGGCGATCACGGCGGGGCGGCCAATCAGGGTCGGCCGCGCAATGCCCTCGTCCACCACGATTTGCGCCGCACGCAACACGCGCTCTTCTTCGCCCTCGCTGTAGGCGATGCGCTTTTTCAAGGCCCGCTTGGCGGCGGTGAAGATCGGCTTCATCATGGTGCCCGAGGCGTAGACAAAGCCTTGCAGCTTTTCGCGATAAGCCTCCAGGTCTTTGATGGGGCGCAGGGCCACGCCGCTGTCGGCCGCTGCTTGCGCCACGGCAGGCGCAATCTTCATCATCAGGCGAGGATCAAACGGCTTAGGAATGAGGTACTCCGGGCCAAAGGCCAAGGGCTCACCGGCATAGGCAGCCGCCACCACTTCGCTTTGCTCGGCTTGCGCCAACTCGGCAATCGCATGCACCGCAGCAATTTCCATCTCGAGGGTGATGGTGGTGGCGCCACTGTCCAAAGCGCCCCTGAAGATGTAGGGGAAGCACAAGACGTTGTTGACTTGGTTGGGATAGTCGGTGCGGCCGGTCGCCATGATGGCGTCGTCGCGCACGGCTTTGACATCGTCCGGATCGATTTCTGGGTTGGGGTTGGCCAAGGCAAAAATCAAAGGCTTGGCGGCCATCGACTTGACCATGTCTTGCTTGAGCACACCGCCTGCCGACAAGCCCAAGAACACATCGGCGCCGGCAATCACCTGCGCCAGCGTGCGGTGGTCGGTTTTTTGTACAAACTGGATCTTGTCTTCGTCCATCAACTCGGTGCGGCCTTCGTAGACCACACCGGCCAAATCGGTGACCCAAATGTTCTCGCGAGGAATGCCCAGCTTGACCAACAAACCCAAGCAAGCCAGCGCCGCAGCACCCGCGCCGGAGGTGACCAGCTTGATCTTTTTCGGGTCTTTGCCAACGATTTTCAAGCCGTTCAAAATGGCCGCGCCTACCACGATGGCGGTGCCGTGTTGGTCATCATGGAAGACCGGAATTTTCATGCGCTCGCGCAATTTGCGCTCGATGTAGAAGCAGTCGGGCGCTTTGATGTCTTCTAAGTTGATGCCCCCAAATGTGGGCTCCAGAGAGGCGATGATTTCGACCAATTTGTCGGGGTCTTTTTCGTTGATCTCGATGTCGAACACGTCAATGCCCGAGAACTTCTTGAACAACACGCCCTTGCCTTCCATCACCGGCTTGCTGGCCAATGGGCCGATGTCGCCCAACCCCAACACGGCGGTGCCGTTGGTCACCACACCGACCAAGTTGCCGCGGCTGGTGTACTTGAAAGCGTTGGAGGGGTCTTTGACGATTTCTTCGCAGGGCGCCGCAACGCCGGGGGAATAGGCCAAAGCCAAATCGTGCTGGTTGACCAACTGCTTGGTGGCAGCGATGGCCACTTTACCGGGGGTGGGAAACTCGTGGTATTCCAAAGCCGCTTTGCGCAATTGGGCGCGTTTCACTTCGGCTTGAACCTTGTTGGTCATCTTGTGCTCCGTTATGAGAATGAGGGCAGGGCCCGCTGCAATTCAGCGACCGGCCTGATGGGACAGGTCCAAAACCCGGCTGGTGTCGATTTCATTGTAGACCCCGGCGGCAGGGGAACTGACTGCGGAAACCCACATGCAGAGTGAGGAAGCTTTTGACTTTTGCGCACAAATGTGGGCGATTTTTGGGCCGTCCATTCAGCGCAAATGCTTTCCCGCTTTGTGCTGCAAGGCTTGCACCACACCGATCGAGCGCGGCCCAGGGAGCACCTCAAAGACCGAACCGATGCGCAAAACGCCGGGCACGTCCACCGCCAAATAAAAACCGCTTCGGCCGCTTTTCACCATGTCACGACCGGCTTGGCTGTAGCCCATGACCGCATTGAATTTGCCACAAGGTTCGCGCGGCTGGGTCACGCGCAACTGCACCGACTCAAACATCAAAACATCGCCAATGTACAAATCGGCTTCACTCACGCCTTGCAGGCTCAGGTTTTCACCCAACAAACCCGGCGTCAAGGGGTCGTCAAACAAAAAGGTGCCCTGTTCTTGGCGTTGGGCCTGCCACCAAGGCAGGTGCTCGGCGGGCAGGGCGTAAACGGCTTTGCTCAAACCGCCATGCACCGTCAGGTCGGCTTGCTCATCGCCTTCTAAACCCAAAACACCCACGGCCACCGACTCCACCGCGTGGGTTTTGCCAATGGCCGACTGGATCTTGCGCTCACCGACCTGCAAAGGCCGAACACGGCCTGTTTGAATAGACAGCAGACGACCCGTGAGACGGGAAGACCCAGCCCCCGAGGGGACGACAGCCGCGTGGGCCATGCCTCAGCCCTTCATCAAGGCTTCTATTTCATCGGCCTTGACGGGCACGCCCCGCGTGATCAGCTCGCAGCCGGTGGCGGTCACGATGGCGTCGTCTTCGATGCGAATGCCGATGTTGTGAAACTTTTCCGGCACGCCCGCGGCGGGACGCACATACACCCCAGGCTCGAGGGTCAAGACCATGCCCGCTTGCAAAATACGGCTGGGGCGGTCTTTGATGGTCTCGCCACTCAAAGGGTCACGGCGCTCGCTGATCTGCCCCACTTGCGAGGGCTCAACATAGCTGCCGCAATCGTGCACATCCATGCCCAACCAGTGGCCCGTGCGGTGCATGTAAAACTGAAAGTAACTGCGGTTTTCAATCACATCTTGGGCATTGCCAACTTGGTTGGCGTCGAGCAATCCCACGTCGAGCATGCCCTGCGCCAGCACCGCCACAGCGGCCTCGTGCGGGCCCACAAAACGGGCGCCAGCATGGGTCGCCGCCACAGCAGCGTCTTGCGATGCCAACACCAAGTCGTACAACGCGCGCTGCGGCCCGGTGAAGCGGCCATTGGCTGGAAAGGTGCGCGTGATGTCGCTGGCATAGCCGTCCAACTCGCACCCCGCATCGATCAACACCAAGTCGCCATCGCGGATCAGGGCCTTGTCGGCGCGGTAATGCAACACACAGGCATTGGGGCCGCCGGCGACGATGGAGCCATAGGCGGGGTATTGAGAACCGTGCTGACGGAATTCGTGCAGCAACTCGGCATCGAGGTGGTACTCGCGCACCTCTTGTCCAGCGCGCAGCATCGCGGCACTGCGCTGCATGGCCCGAATGTGCGCGCGCGCACTGATGGCACTGGCGCGCCGCATGATGTCTTGCTCGTGCGCATCTTTGACCAAACGCATTTCATCGAGCAGGCTGCACAAGTCGCGTTGTTGGTCAGGGCACAAAGCCCCATAGCGCACGCGTGCGCGCACCGATTGCAACCAGCCATCGATGCGCGACTCCAAGCCGGAGTGAATGGCAAATGGGTACCAGACCGTGCTGCGGTTTTCCAGCAGCTTGGGCATGTGTGTGGCCAATTCTGTGGACGAGAAAGCCCGACTCACGCCCAAGGCGGCTGGCGCGGCATCGGGGCCCAAGCGGATGCCGTCCCAAATTTCACGCTCTTTGTCTTTGGGCTGGCAAAACAAGGTGGTTTCGCCATCGGCGGTGATCACCAGCGTGGCTTGCGGCTCGCTGAATCCGGTCAGGTAATAAAAGTAACTGTCATGCCGGTACAGGTAATCGCTGTCGCGGTTGCGCGGACGCTCGGGTGCAGTGGGAATGATGGCAATGCCGCCTGCGCCCAATTGGGCGGCAAGACGGGCGCGGCGTTGGGCGTAGAGGGTGGAATCGTTCATGGTTTCATTGTAGGAGGGGGGTTCAGTTGCGCCAAGCGTTCGGGCGTGCCCACATCGGTCCAAGCGCCCGCATAAGTCTCCCCCGAGACTTGGCCCCGGTCCATGGCCGCGCGCAACAAAGGCGCCAGCGCCAGCGCCACGCCGTTGGGGTTGCCGTGGGGCAGGCCACAAGACTCAAAAAAAGCCTGTTTGTAGAGCGCGATGGTGCTGAACGTGAAGTCGCAACCGGGCGAACCTTTCGGCAAGTTCAGCACTTGGCCTTGGGGCGAGAGCCCAAAGTCGCCGGCCGGGTTGTGCTCGGGGTTGGTCACCAGCCACAAATGGGCCAAGGTGTCGCCCTGCACAAAGCGCTGCACGGCCTCGGGTGAAAACACAAAATCAGGGGCAAACACATCACCGGCCACCACCCAAAACACCTCGGCCAATTGCGGCAAGGCGCGCACGATGCCCCCGGCCGTTTCCAAAGCCCGGCCAAAGTCACGGCCTTCTTGCGAGTAAGCCAACTGCACCGCCGGCAAACCCGGCCAATGCACCTGATCTCCCCAATGGTCCGAGATTTTTTCGCCCAGCCAAGCGGTGTTGACCAGTTGCCGGTTAAAGCCGGCGCGCGCCAACGCCTGCATGGGCCATTGCATGAGCGGTTGGCCCTGCACCGACAACAAAGGCTTGGGCAGCACATCGGTCAAGGGGCGCATGCGTTCGCCCCGACCCGCGGCCAACACCATGGCTTGGGCCTTGAAAGAAGCGGACGGGGTGGTTAAGGAGTTTGGGGCGGAATTTGGGGCGGCATTCATGCCCGAATGTTGCCATGTAATTGAAGGCGACAGACTGCCAGCCTGGGCTCGGCTAAAGTCAACTTTGACAGGGCTTCACCGCCCCCGGTCACCCCCTTGCACCAGGAGAACAGTCCGATGACTCGGCCCCCACAAAATGTCATTGCAGCGGCCCAAAACGCGTCCCTTCGCTTGGCTGATCGGCACACGCCGTTGGTCATGAACGAATGGTACGTGGCCGCTTTTGGCGCGGAGATCCAACGTGAGTTGTTGGCCCGGACTTTGTTGGGCAAACGCTTGGTCTTTTTCAGAACCACCGACCACCGCGTGGTGGCGCTGGAAGACCGCTGCCCGCACCGCTCGATGCCCTTGTCAGCGGGCACATTGCAAGAGAACACGGTGGTCTGCGGTTATCACGGGTTTCGCTTCAACAGCGAGGGGGATTGCATCGAAGTGCCCTCGCAAAGCAGCTGCCCCAAAAATGTCGGCGTCAAAACGTATCGCACGCTCGAGCGCGGCCCGGTGGTCTGGATCTGGATGGGCGAAGCCGAGCAAGCCGATGTGTCCAAACTGCCGCCACAAGACTGGATGGAGGACGACAAGTGGGAGCGCTCACAGGGCTATTTGGCCTTGCAAGCCAGTTATGTGCGGCTGCACGAAAACCTGCTCGACCTGACGCATTTGAGCTTTTTGCATGCCAAAAGTTTTGGCACCCCCGACTACGCCAAGGCCGCCTTTGAATCCGAGATTGGCGAGGGCCAATTTGCCTTGGTGCGCCGGGTGGTGCCCACCACCTTGCCGCCGGTCTGGGCCATACCGACCGGGCTGACTGGCCCAGGGCAGGCCGCGCGCATGGTGCGCTCGGAGTTCCGCAGCTTGGGCTTGCACGAGGTCTCGGTGACTTTTTACGACTGCCATTTGCCTGAAAAAGACCGGCCTGAATTTCGCATCCGCACAGCCCACATGCCCACCCCGGAAAGCGCCACCCGCACCCACTATTTCATCGTGCATGGGCGTGACTTTGTGCAAGACGACCCGGCCACCACCCGCTTCATGCACGACCAGTTGTTTGTGGCCTTTCAAGAAGATGTGGACGGCTTGGCCCTGCAAGAACAGGCCTTGGCCGCGACACCCGCAGAAGAGTTGTACGAGTTTTCAGTGGGCGCCGATGCGCCCGCGGTGGCCATGCGCCGCTATGTGCTCAGCCGGCAACAAAAAGAGGCGCAGGACTGACCGCCTCCCTGCCCGGCACAGGGCAATGACAACGCCCCCAGGGGCCCCGCCTGCTGGCCGAGTCGGCTGGCTAAACCGCTAAAATCTCGGGTTTACCAGAATACTTCCCCGGAGCTGACCCCATGGCCAATCAACAACACATGGCAAACGCCATCCGCGCCCTCGCAATGGACGCTGTTCAACAAGCCAACTCCGGACACCCCGGCGCCCCCATGGGCATGGCCGACATGGCTGTGGCACTCTGGGGCGACCACCTGCAACACAACCCGAAAAACCCCCATTGGGCCAACCGCGACCGCTTTGTGTTGTCGAACGGTCACGCCTCGATGCTGATTTACGCGGTG
>JACCDO010207481.1_pt1 | contig 25286 bp, 23 predicted proteins | sample 7446101 | NCBI WGS metagenome assembly JACCDO01 (sample SAMN15323440, study PRJNA562643) | freshwater metagenome | isolation source: river surface water | place: USA:Blue River Watershed | collected 2017-08-16 | reverse complement strand
GAGATTTTCAGAAATCAATCTTTGCTTCTCTTTCTGAGAACCATTTCCAGTTAGATTCTCGAGTTGGCAAAATATTTCAAGTTCTTTTAACATAATTCTTATTTAAGAACAAATTTAAAAATTAGTAGCGTTAATAAAAAATTTTAACGGAAAAAACTTAGAGCCATCCTCTCTCAATAGAAATACTAATCAATTCATTAGAATTAATTGGGACTGCGCCAGAGATTTGACAAACCATAGATCCTCCCAAATTAGAAACCCTTAATGAATTTTCAAGGCTTATATCACAGATTTGCATCAAAATGAAAATAGCGCTAACCGTGTCACCAGCACCAGAAACGTCGGTTACCTCTATTTTCATTCCACCGTCGATCTCATAGGATTTACCCCTTCTTGCTAACATCCCATCTTCGGACATAGTTAGAAGAATTCCACCGAAATTATAACTTCGAATAAGAAGATCACAAAATTCTAAAATTTTTTCCTCGGTGAGTTTTTCTTGAGGAGAAACACCGACAGCATTTTTGAACTCCAACAAATTGGGTTTTATCCAATCTGCACCAGAGTATCTTGAGAAGTCTTTTTCTTTCGGATCGACCAAAACAATCTTACCTTCCTTTTGAGCAATTGAAATTAAATCCTGTAGAAGATCCGGTGAAAATAATCCCTTGCCATAGTCTTGCAAAATAACCCCATGGACAAGTTTAATTAAGTTCTTGTACTGAGAAATTATTTCTTCCTTAACATTCTCCGAGATTGTGTCTGTTATTTCGCAATCTATCCTAGTAATTTGATGTCCGTTCCCTACGATTCTAGTTTTTTCAGTTGTAGGTCTGGAAGAATCCTTTACCAAGAATGGTGAAATGCTTTGCTGTTTTAAAAGATCATCAAGGACGAGAGAAGATTGATCATCTCCAGTAACACCAAGTAAATAGCATTCAGAACCAAAAGAAGTTACGTTTTGTGCTACGTTAGCCGCACCACCAAGACAATAAACAGAACGGTTTTTCAAAACTACAGGAACTGGCGCTTCGGGAGAAACCCTGTAAACCTTCCCATAAACATAGTGATCCAGGATTATATCACCAACAACTAAAACCTTCTTCGAAGATAGTAGTTTCCTTATGTCCATCTACAATAATTTTAAAGTGTGAATGTTGCTTCTTCTCCTCCCTCTGCTCCACCTTCTCCCTCTTTGGCTTTAGCTCTTTCTTCAGCTTCTTTGGCCTCTTGCTCCTTGTACTTTTCATTCTTCTTGTACTCGTCCATCGTTAGACCAAGGAACCTTTTAATAAGGAAATTTTTATCGAAGTAAGGCTCTTCTTCCTCCCCGATTTTTTGTTTCATATCTCCGATGGATGTGATGAACTCGGTTCTCTTAGAGTAATTCTGAAGCTGTATGAACTCTTCGAATAGATTTTCTCTAACGAAATCCAATCCTAAATTAGACTTAAAAGAACTATCTTTGGAAAGTTCAGGGAAGTCCAAACACATTTGAATGTAAAGAGGTTTGACAAGGATCTCCTGGAATATCGATCTAAGGCGGGTAAGAAACTTCTCGAATCTTATTTCATCTCTCTCTAATTGATCTATACTAACTTGATAGTTAGCAGGGGTGCCGCCTCTGAAAGCAAAGCGAGCATAAGGTATTTTAGAATCCAGTTTGAGTTTGTTGTAGAAATAAACAACATTTTCCATTACGTTGAAATCAGGTCCATTAGGATCTAATGTTTCAATCTGAGGGGACTGACCATCCTTTTCAGGAAATAAATAGTTTTTATAAAACTGTACCTTAGGACGACCATTAACTGTTAGTTCACCCGAGGAATCATTTAATTCAATCTCTTCCTTATAAATCGACATTAATTGTCCCAAAGTTTGCATTGCTTTTTGCTGGGACTGTGATCCAACAGGAATAACAAACTTGAGTCTGTATGATGCATTCATCACATTCCAAATCACTCTGGTATTTTCCATGATTCTCAGAATGTTATAGGATCGAATCAATCTTTCAATATAACTTACTCTAGAAATGGTGTTTCCCTTGGCGTATGAAATATAGATAACCTGCTCGCTTTTAAGCTTCCTGGTCATCTTATTGTCTTGAGGGTACTGAATCCAAATTTGTTGGTATTCGCCGTTAGGTTGTGGCTCAGTAGCAGGTTGAAGTGACGTAGGATCAAGCTCCTTAAAACCAACTATTTTCTTACCATCGGTTGAATAAACAATTTCAAAAGCAAGGAATCCATCAATTAAAAATTGCCTGAAGTATTGCCAAGCTAAAATGCTTTGCTGAAACCCAAACAACATGTACAAATTTCGAAAGCTTTCATCCAGCTTTTCAACAACTTTGGGCTTTAGATCGATGTTAGCAAGGGCTGGATAAGCGAAAAAGTTCTTGTCATCATAGTTGATTGAATCATCGGACATTGTGTCCAGAATGAAATCAATTTCTCCATTAAGAGAAAACTTTCTTAAAAAATCCCTTTTACCTACATAGTCCTTGTCGAAGTAAGCAATGTATTTTCTAACTTTAGTATCTTGATATCCAAGGGTCCAATAGAACGCATCGTTTTCAGTGAAACCCGTTCCAGTCTCTCCCAAAAAGTTGGATTCTGTTGCACCTATTGCTTGAGAATTTCGGATTACCATATCCTCATATCTCATACCGAATCTCCCTATCTTAGAAAGATTCTTATAAAGATTTCCTAAGAATGACCTTTCCTCTACATTATCTAAAAAACCTGCCATTTCTTTCTATTATTCAGTTGGTGGGGCTTCTGGTGCTGCCTCTGGTGCTTCCGGTGCTGCCTCTGGTGCTTCTGAAGCAGGAGCTTCTGCAGCAGGAGCTTCTTCAGCAGGAGCTGCGGCTTCACCCTCTGGAGCTTCCCCTTCTTTTTCTTTTTTCTTTTCTTCCTCTTTCCTCTTCTTGACAGCTTCCTTATTTGCTCTGATATCATCTTCAGTTAATCCGAGGTGTGACTCGATCAAATATGCCAAAGAAAAGAACGGATTACCTGTGTCGTCAGTTAAAGCGTACATAGCATCAATCTGCTCTTTTTTCTTGAGCATCGTTTCGATTTCTTGATTGATTCTAAATGGGTTGTCAGAAACGAAAGTTAAACCAAGTTGGCTTTTGAAAAGATAATCTTTCTCCAACTCTGGGAAATCCTTAACCATTTGTATCCACAAAGGCTTAATTAAAATATCTTGGAAGATAGATCTTAACCTGCTAACAAATTTCCCAAATCTTATTTCTTCCTTGTCTAATCCTTCAGCACCATTCGAATAGTTTCCTATAGATCCGCCATCAGGGCCTTGGAATCGAGAAAACGGAATTTTGGATTCTTGGACAAGTTTATCGAAGAAATATGCTAAAGGAGCAGGATCGTTAAGATTTGGTCCTGCTGTATTCAATGGCTCGATTGTTGGTGTTCCGTTTACTCCGGAAGGCATCAAATAGTTTTTATAAAACTGAATCTTAGGTCTACCGTCTACAGTAAGTTCACCACTCTCATCATTGAATCTGATATCCTCCTTATAGATACTCATTAGTTCTCCCAAAGTCTGCATAGATTTTTGAGGAGATCTAGATCCAATAGGAACGGTCATCTTCATTCTAAAAGATGCGTTCATAACAGACCAAATAACCCTGGTATATTCTATAATTCGAAGAATGTTGTAAGGACGAATTAATCTTTCGGTGTAGCTAATTCTAGAAACGGAGTTTCCCTTAGCATAAGAAATATAAATTATTTGAGAATCATAAAGCATTCTCTTCCTATTTATGTCCTTAGGATATTGATACCAAACACTTAAAAAGCTCCCGTCAGGTTGCTTCTCAACAGAAGGCATAAGAGTTGTTGCATCTAACTCTTTAAAACCAATAATGTTTTTCCCCTTGTCATCGTATACTATTTCAAAAGCAAGAAAGCCATCTACTAAAAGTTGCTTGAAATATTGCCAACCACTGATATCGTCGGTAAACCCGAACATCTCATAGAGTTTCTTGAAGTTTTCATCGATTCTTTCCTTAACCTTTTCCTTTACGTCGGTTAGATTAAGAAAAGCCGGGTATGCAAAAAAGTTATATGAATCATAAGTAATTGATTCATCACAAACAGTATCCAAAATATACTCAATCTCAGGGTTCAATGCAAATTTTCTGAGGTAGTCTCTTTTACCTGCATAGTCCTTGTCGAAATAGCTAATGAATTGTTTTGTTGTAGTGTCTTGTCTTCCTAGTGCATAAAGCAAACTTTCATCATCGATAGATTGCTTTTTCATGAACTCCGCCTCAACAGCACCAATGGCCTGGGAATTTTTAATTACCATATCCCCATAACGCATTCCAAAGTTGCTAAGAGACTTTACAGATTCTCTAATTCTTTGAAATACTGGGTTACCACTTTGGTTTTCGTTGAATCCTGCCATTATCTATTGACTTCAATGTAGTTTTTGTACGATAGATCAAGGATTTAATTTCGATCTATAGTCATTATATATCGCTGGAATTGTCTGTCCCTCTATTTTTGTCAGTGAGATGTACGGAATTCTTACCCAATCGGGGTAATCAACAATCTTTACATTTCTCAAGAAATCAGGCTTAAACCCGGTTAAAGAATTTTGCCATCCTGTTCCATTCAGTAATATTTTAAGAGAATTATAAAGATCTGGAATTGGTTGCTCTCCAGAAGTTTTTTCATTTTCATTAATTATATTGCTGAACTGGTTCCAAATTCTTAGAATTACCATACCTCTATAATCAGGCGGGATCACATTCAAATTCAATCCGTAAAGAACGTTTCCATTTTGGGTTTTGTCAGTTTTTAGGTACAGGAAAATAGGACTCCTATCTATGTAGGAATTAATCTTTGATGGTTTACTTTTTGTTAAATACTCGGAGCTGTAAATCTTACCAGGAACAAATACTCCATTAAATTGGGCTTTCCCTCCGGAACCATTAGGTCCATACTTACTTTGAAAGATGTTATTACTGTCTGTTGAAATAGCAGAAAGCGAAGGAAAAGAATTTCTAAGTTCTTTTATTTGTTCTTCTAAAGTTTTCACTTACTTTTGAAAAGGAAATTTTCGTCGATCACGCCGAATCTATAACCCCTAGCATCAGCCCATTTTTGAGCTGCTTTAAACTTAGCTTGGTTCGTAATCCAAACCTGCATTTTGTGGTTGTATGATTTTAGCTTTTGTAGTGTAGCATTTCCTTCCAATAAAGGTTTTTTGAAATGTGATTCCGGCTTTACTTCCACTATCCAATCCTGGGTAGTGTCATCGTCTTTAAGGACTTGCATATAAAAATCAACATGATATTTGTGATCTTTTTTGTCCAAAGGATTATAATAAGGGATAGAAATTGGCTCAGAACTCCACTTAAGTATTCTTTCGTTGTGATCACAATATTTGCAAAACCTGAATTCCCAGGAAGATCTGCAAATTATATTATGTACGTCGCCAATATATTTTTCTGGATTCTTCGGAACATACAAGCCAGATTTATAATCCCCATTGGGTTTTATTTTTTTTATATCCGGCATAATGTTTAAACATTATATGAATTGTCGTCTCCAGTTATATGAGAGAAAGGAATGGTTTTTGGAGATTTTGGTGGATGTATTTTTTTCCATCCTTTTGCAAATCCATTTTTAGCAATTTGCGTGTAATAGGCAAAGGGATTATTAGATTTGGTAGGATCAAATCTGTTCCAGTATTTTACAAGGTCTTCCATAGCAAAAGCCATACAATCTGCTTTGTCCTCTGGATCTCGATATGCCATTTTTTTAGAAATTCCCTGGATCATTAAACCAAACATCTCTATTGTCTCCCTGGTTAATTCTCCTTTTTCTTTTGACGCAAGAATGGCTGCCATAAGATCCGCATTTTTTACATAAGCTTTTGCCATCTTTTCCGTTTATTTTAATTTTAGATTAAACCTCGAGGTTAGTTTCGGTCTACTGCTTATCTTCCTCGGATTCGTCATCAAAAGAAATGAGCGTCTCCTCGGAGGATTCTTTTCCATCCGGGGCAACGCTCATTTTACCTTTTAAGTCGTCGACGTCTGGATCTGGTGACTTAGATTGGTCTGCAGAGGTTGGAGCAAAAGCCCAAACTCTACTTAGTATTTTCTTTAGTTTTTTTTTGACTCTTCGCTTTCATCAAGGTTGTATCCCATCTCGGAATTTACCTCAACGTCAGTTTCTGCTTCAGTTCCAGCTGCAGGTGCTTCAGCCAACTCCTGGTCAGTTTTCATAACTTCTGGCTTTGCTGGTTCTGCATGTGTTACCTCAACTTCGTAGTCAGCTTCATGTTTTCCTCCTGGGGCAACAGCTAATTGCTGGTTGGTTTTTTCTATCTCTGATGCTTCGTCAATATTATAACCCATTTCTTTTCCTACCTGGTCGTGAGCCTTCATACCAACACCGTCTCCTGGAGTAGTAGAAAGATTCGCATCGGTCTTCATTACATCTGGATTTTTCTCATCTGCCTGTGTAACTTTAAGTGAATAGTTTGCCTCACTTCTTCCGCCTGGAGCCTCTGCCAATTGTTGGTCAGTTTTTTCTACGTCACCTTCTGAGATTTCTGTTTGTCCTTCAACAGGTGCTGAAGCCAATTCGTTCTCTTCGTTAACGTTGTATCCCATTTTGTCAACCATTGAATCTTTAACCTTAATTTCGTACTTGGTTTCTTTCTGGCTTCCCTCAGGGGCTTCTTCAAGATTGGCGTGGGATTCTTTTTCAATATCCTTCTTACCTGCAGTATCCTGATCCTTTCCAGTAGGAGCAGCGGAAGTATTTGCTTTTAAAGTAGCAGCAGGTGATTTATCAACGGAATCTTTTGTTTCCTTTGAAGGAGCTACAGCCATTTCCGCTTCTTTGATCTCTTCTTGGGATTCAGTGTCTTCTTGATTTTCCTCTCCAGCATTGTTTAGTGCTTCTTCAATATCAACAATCTCATCCATTCTAAAGTCTCCCGTTCTTCCATTGTCCATTAGAACAGTGTAAGATCCAGAAGTGGTATCTACTGAAATTACCTTTCCTGTGTTACCAGATTCTTTAACTTTAACGTAATCACCTACAGTGAATTTTTCATCCTCATTCACGCTTGAAATTTCTGTAGTCTCGGAGTCGATTTTTTCAATCTCTTCGTTTACTGCTGACCATTTCTTTCTGAGAGAACCTAATTCCTGCTCGAGCATAAATTTAGCTCTTTGCATTTCTTTTGAATTCTCATAAAGAGGATTTGTGTTCATCAAGTTAGTTAACTTGTTGATCTCATTCTCGATTACCGCGATATTGTCCAAGATTTGTTTTCTATCGTTGATCATGATAGATTTGATTCTTGTCTCACCCTCCAAAAATTCTGTAAGGCCTTCAGAGATATCATACTTTAGGAATTCTTTAACCATTCCGGAAGCTTGTGTTCCATTCACTTTGAAAAGCGAATTTTCGTTCATAGCCTCATTGATTCTGTTTAGGAATAATGTATTGTTCCATTTAATCAAGTTAACAGAAGCTCCTTCATAAACTTTCGATTCTAATCTCTTAGCAAAATCAAGTTCTACGATCTGACCAAAGTTTTGGTAGATTGTAATTAGATCCGAAACTGCTTTTGCTTCATTCACACCGAACGAACCAGAGATTTCAAGAGAAACTTGTTTCGCAAGTTGGTTTAAATCAGCAAATTGCATTTTGTTTCCTTTGTTGAAGATCGAAACTGTATCATTCTCTTCAACCAGTTTGTAAGCATGCTCCCCTACATAAAAACCAATTCCTTCTTCGTTAACTTTAACCATTGGTGAATAAAAAGACTCCAAAAGATTTCTAAACTCTGAAGGAAGGCTTGCAAATTCATTCTGTGTAAGTTTTCTTACCCCTTCTGAATTTCCTTCGAAAAGATTTTTACCGATTGAGAAGATTGTTTTCCCACCTCCTACGTGTACCGGGGAGAATACTCTTCTTACCGAAGAATTTCCGTTATTAACGGGAATTGCAAGTTTGGACTCTGAGCTTTCCATTAAGGAAAGAGAATTTACAAGATTTTTAACCGTTGGATTAAAAGACCAACGAGCAAGATCTTTAGAAAGTAAAGCAACCGATTTGTTCTCAGAAACTAACCATTTGTTCAAAGACTCTGTTACAGGAGAGTAAAAGTCCGATCCTGCAGACTTTTCAATCGAGTAAAGTGCTTTTGAAACCTCTATCTCCGGTTTTAGAGATGCTATTTTGTTAGTGATTGACTCAATCAGGGATTTAACTTTGTTATCCCAAGCAAAATTCTGAAACTCAGATACGAATGACTCAGCAACTAAGTATTCAGGGATGTTATTGTTTTTAAGTAGATGTGTGTATTTCTCGCAAAGGATTTTAACATTTGGATGCTCGTATATTCCAGTTCCTTTAATGTTGAGGATAGATTCGAATACTCCGAGGTTGTTAACAGCTTGTGAATCAACAAATGCTTTTGCTGATGAATCTTTTTCCGCAAGAGTTTTAAGGCTTTCCGAAATAGATTCAACGTTTATTGAAGCTTCTTCTTTTTTGCCATCAACGTACGAACCAGAATTCTTAGAAGTAGTTCTTCCTACGCCAGTCCAGGACTCCATTAGTCTCTGAGCTGCGTTTTTAGATCTTTCTAGCTCTTGTTTTCTGATCATTTCAAGGGGATTGATAGCGTTATCACCCTCGCTTTCTTTAACTACCTGATTGACGGATTCAAGCACAATTGACTCGTTCAAAACTTCTCCGTTCTGAATTTTATTAATGTGAGATTCGCAAACCGATTTAACTTCAGGATTAGTTGTGTTATCCCTTAGTGTTTTTAATTGATTGAGTAAATCCATTCTACTTATGTTTTTTTGCTTTCTATATATCACACCTGTGATATCGAAACTTTTCATCTATATATTCTTACTTCCTGAAGAAATTTTCTTATTATCTAGCTATCAATATTTCCAGCTTAACATCAAATCCTAAATGTGGATTTGTAAAGACTATTCCACCGTCACGATATGGTAGATAATCCTCACTCAAATTCCAACCCGTCATTTCAGAATCAGTTGTTCCTAATTTACTTCCTGTTAAGATCATCAGCTCACCTAAATTGTTGGTATCACCTCTATAAGTCCAAGTTATGTATTTTTGCACTTGAGGAGTCCCGTTGGATGGGGTTGGAACCCCAGGAATGATTGGCACTTGGGAACCGTATAGGATAGGATTAATTGGTTCTGGATACTTTACCTTTACCGCTACCCATCTTACGAAGCCATTTACGTCGCCTATATCAGATTGACTAACCTTGACGCTTCTTCCAGCCTTTAACGTAACCTTTAATCGTGAATATGATTCAACGTCGCTTACCATTTTACTAAAATCTATGAAATTAGTAATGTTATAGTCCTCCTCTAAAACGAACTTGTCTTTTTTGAAGAGAAAACCATTTGGTGGAAAGGGTGGACAAATAATTGGTCTTGTTGCCATTAGCTCGCGGTTAGTATTGTTAGTTGGATAGGATATTCAGTTGGATTAGAAAAAACAAATCCCCCGGTAGCAGCTCCAGTGTATCCAACTTGTTCATCGATGTTTGGTAGTGTCTGCCAACCCTTCCACGAAGCATCAGGCTTCACTTGACCAGTTAACATCATCATCTCAGACATGATGTATCTTCTACCCCCGTTATAATGCCAATATAGAAGCCTTTGATCTTTAGTAGCATCAGCATAATAGTCTGCTTTGGCAAGAAGCAAGCTCACCTCTCCTAAAGTTGTATCGTACTCACCCGGATCCAGATTTACCGATGTATCTGGAGAGATTACGAAAGTCTGTCTTTGATACGATGAAAAAGACTGCAAGGGGTGAAAAAATTCACCCAGGTCTAGCTTTTCCTCAACATTTGCTTGATAAGCAACATTCAAAGATGTCTGGAAAAGACGAACCTCGTGGGGGTCGTTGTAATTAGAAAATGTAAGATTTACTCTTCTTAGTGATCCTTCGTTATTCGCAATTAATGTATATTGAGTATTGAAAGGTCCAGTTTGGCCAGTTCTTAAAGCAGGATTACTGTCTCCAAGACCAAAAGGAACACCTCCTGTGGCAGATTGGCTTGATCCGCCACCATAAATTTCTAAAGAATCCCCTATGTTTGCACTCATGTGATAGTTTAAAGTCTTGTTGGATTGATGTCAGGATTTTCAGACATTACTACTTTTGTTGCTGTGTTACGATTTGAGTTTACGTTCACAAATTCAGTATTGTCTGTGCTAATCGGAGTAGTAATTTCTTTTTTTTCCAATTCCTGGGTTTCAGATTTTTGCTCTTCGTATACAGTTGAACTGTCATTTAAAATTTGATCATTTTGATCCAATTCGAAAAGCAGAGGCTCGTTTATGTTTTGTAATTCTTCAGTTTCTTCCGTGTCTAATGAAGGCTTAGGTTCAATATCTACTACGGCTACTTCCTTATTTTCTTCTGGACGAATATAGTCAACTAAAGATTTTATGAACCCAAGAGCTACTATCGGTAATATGGCTCCTGAAACTATAGATAGTATTCTTTTTTGAAAAATCTCTTCCTCTTCGTTAATTCCAAATAACTCAGACCAAGCCGTGTAATCTTCAAGGTTTACGAAGGCGTAGTAAGTGTTACCCATAGCTTGCATAGCAGTCAGAAGAAAGAAAAGAAACCAAACTAGGGTTTTATTCATCTTGTTTAAAGCAATCAAAGATGCCAGTGAAGCCGCTGCACCAACCTCAAATGCAATTGCCAAAGAAACCGCAAGCCAAGTTGGATTGGAGAGCTTAAAGAAATCTATCACGTGGATAGTTGAAATCACAGATACCATCAAGTACAAGCATACAAATGTACCTATGATGAACCAGCTAACTATTTTGTCGTTACTTTTCACCGTTCTCTATTCTACTTTTAATTTCAGATAAAGATGTTTTCTTTTTATCGAAGTCATCTTCATAGATGAGGAATTCGAACATTACCTGTCTCATTTCTTTTCTGAGCTCAATTTTTGAAACTACGCTAGAAGAATCGATTTGAGCGGATAATTTTTTGTTCTCCTTTTCGATTCTATCAATGTCTCTGTTAACTCCACACTGTCTAAAGAAAACAATCACCAAAAATCCCAACACGATGTATTGGAAGTTGTCTTTAATTTTTTGTAACATGATTTTAAAAATTAGTTTTTCTATATATCTAATCTAAAACACTATACATAAAAAAAGCGCCCGAAGGCGCTTTCTAAAAAATTTTGGGTAGTCTTATTTATGCAAGTTCGATCCCTTGCTGAGCTGCAGCCAATTCTCTTTCGAGATCCTGAATTTCTCTAGCATCTGCTTTAGCTGATTCTAGAGCTTGTTCGAAAGGCTTTAAAAGTTCAATAAATCTTTTCGCTTCGGTAAGACCTTTGCCAGATTGCTTAGAAATGAAATAGTGGCTTGCTTCTAAAGGAAGAGCTTGCAAATAGAGGATGTTGTTCTTAATCCCGTCATCCTTTAATTTGTCAATAACTTTGCAAATCTCAATAACACCTAGAGCCTCTTTTTCTCTCCATTCTGCATCTTGCTGCATGAAACTTACATATTGTTCAATTTGTGAATCACTTTCAAATTGAACTGCATAAACTTTAGTCGATAGCTTTCTTTTAGCATTGTTAAGATTCTCCTCGGCAGCGTTAATTCTGTCTTGGTTCAATCGGGAAAGTACCTCATCTCCCAATGCGTTAGCTAATTCATCAGCGTTCAATTCTACAGAGTTTTCTGTTTTGTTCTTTTTAGCCATTTTTGGATCTTTTTTTCTTTTTACTTAAAATCTGAGTAATGTTTCAATTAAAACACATCAAATATGTCAAATTCTTCGCGATTGTGTTGAAGGTAAATTTTTAATCTTTCCCTTAGATCTTTAACAGGATATATTTTAGGTTTTTCTTGTGGTCCTATGTGACAAAGAAATCCACCGTGCGTTTCTAAACCGGTTTCCTCCTCTATGATCAAGCGATAAAGACTAATCTGAATAGAATACTCGTTATGCGAATTCTCATACAAATCAGCAAAGGGGTGCAACAACTTCTTATATCTCCCCTTAGAATGCTTGTCGTCTTTGAATTCCTTATTTGTCTTCCAGTCTCCAATAAGAAACAAAAGTTTATTCTGTTTTTTATCCCACATCAAAAAGGGTTGGTCCACCGTTCCTGCAAGCCTCCATTTTTTAGAAAAAACTTTGAGCTCCGGTTGAAGAGGAACAAGATCCAGGAATCTTTCCTTGTAAATATCAAGAAATTTGTAAACCCTTTCCCTTACTTCATCCTCGTCAGGTGGTTCAGGATCTAACCCAGACCAGAAATCTTCAATCCATTTATGGACTCGCGTTCCAAGATCGTTTGCAACATCAGCTTTGTCTTGCCAATCTTTTTTGATCTCAGAGACGTCTACACCAGCTTCATCAGCTTTTCTTTGTGCCCAATATTCTCTATCAAAGGGTACTTTAAAATTTTTCAGGAAAGTCGTTACTGAATCGTATTTAATTCCCTCAAAATGGTAAGTGTGAGCGGACTCGTTAAAGATAAAACTTGGATCTTTGAAAATATCAAGTTTGCTTTGGTATTCTTTCTTTTTTGCCTCTAAATCAATCAAAATCCTAAATAATTAGTTATCCAACCCCAATACGTTATAATAAATACAGTCAGAGAGATTTCTATCACAAATCTCAGCAACCAAAACCATGACAATTCCCTGAAAAAGAAGTAGTACACTACCAAATAAGAATCCCCGTCAGTTTCTTCAATAGGCTGCAAAGATGGAGTTACCACCTCTTGTAGATTCAGCGTTGTTAGATAATCATTTACACCTTTTATTTCCTCAAACACAAATGCAGGTCTTGCATCACGTGGAAAGTCACGCGACATAGTAACCTCAGGAGGAAGATTGACAACTGTGTAAATTCTACCTATCCAATCATATCTCAATTTAAACTTCGTCCACAAGGGAGAATTTAGTCTCTCCTTCCTTATTATAGAGCGATAATCCGAATAGATTTTGATCTCCCTAATTACATTAAGAAAACCAAGAAAAGCAAAAATTCTAAAAAGCATTATTTATCAAAGTTTGATTTACCCATAGCATCCTCCATCTTTTTACGGATTTTGGTTCTAGCCCTTCTAATGCGTGTAGCAATTGATCTCTTTTTGATCCCATACTTGTCCGCGATATCTTTATATTTCATACCGTTAATCTCACGGTCAATCATAATTTCTCTGTAAAGAGGTGGTAAGTCCTTTATCTCATCAATTACCTGTTCGTAAACATCATCGATGTCTGAGCCACCATTGAGAAATTCCCAAAGAGGGTCTCCCTCAATATCATAGGAAGGATTCTTTTCCTCTGCTTTGGCAGAAGTGAATTCCATTTCCTCCGAGCTTTGACTTACGTATCTCTTTCTGCTTTTCAATAAAAGCAAAGATTCGTTCCTGGCTATGTTGTAGCACCAAGTAGAAAAGTTCCCACGATCGCTGTCGTATTGATCTATCTTTAAATAGACCTTGGACATTGCGTTTGAAAATGCATCTTCCGCTAACTCGAAATCTTTGAGTATTGTGTAACAGTGGTTCAACACACCAGGTCTTACCCTTTCGTAGAGAGGATTGAACTCCCTCTCATTTCTTGTCTTAATAAAGTTCTCCGCCAGAACTTGAATGTTTTTTTCCTTTGCCATTTGATTCCCTTAATTCCCTTTTGTTTTCCTAATTATTTCCAATCCTTACAATCTCTATTCCTGCCTTAAATAGAAACTCAAGAGATTCGATTTTTCGATATAGATCTCGGAAAACCATTCTCTTGATTCCGCTTTGAATGATCAACTTTGAACATTCGAAGCAAGGCGAAACAGTTACATATAAAGTTGATCCGTCTGAACTTTGAGTGCTTTTAGCCAATTTTGTTATGGCATTTGCCTCAGCGTGGAGAACATACGAAAGAGTTACGTTCGTGTCATCCTCACAGTCGTTGGAAAATCCAGTGGGAGAACCGTTATAGCCGTCAGATATTATAGATTTATCCTTGACTATAAGACTTCCTACCTTCATCCTATTACAGTGAGAATTCGTCGCCCACACATCGGCCATCCGCAGATAGACGTGATCCATTTTCCTATCCTTAAGGGTATAAAAAGTTTCGTCTATTTCTTTGAAAGAATCATTCGATAAAAAAATCTTTTGTGATTTTGGACTTGCAATCCAAAAATCTGTTAGAACCCCGCTGGTATCAAAGAAACTTTCCGGGTCTAGACTAATCTGTTGATTTAGTGTCATAGGGTATGATTTTGCAAACTACGGAAACAAAAGTATCATTTTCTTTCGTTCAGAAAAAATCAAATTGTTAACATTTTTAAAAATTATTGGAATTTGGTCTAAACGGGAAGTCGGAAGAAATCGTTAGAGGAGATTTTAAAGCAGTGTAAATAGAAGCAAGCAAAGTCTTAATATCAGAAAGATCCTTAGGGTTAAGAGAAGACTGTTGCGAGCCCTGTCCCGTCATTTGCATTTGTTCCTTTTTCTGATTTGCAGTGGTTACCTGATTGCCCAATTCTTTCATTTGAGAAGAAAGCTGGCTTTTTAGTTCATCAGTAGATTTTTTGGCGGGCTCTTCAGTTTTAGTTGGAGTAGATGCTGGTTTTGTCTCCGGTGCCTTTTCTTTTAATCCAGTAGTTTCTTTTACCAAAGTACCCTTCGAACTTGCTAATGAAGATTCAAGTTGTGCTCTTTTTTCAGGAGGAAGTTTGTTTAAAATCTGTTGTCTCATTGCTTCAATCGACGAAGCAGTGGATAAATTTGCTGCTGTTTTTTCTGTCAGTGAGGGTGGGGTTTTTTCCGTGGTTACTGTAGTTGTCGTTGGGGCCACTGGTGGAGTAGAAACATCAGTTTTTTCTGTTAGAGATGGCATTGCATTTTCAACGGAAGCATTATTCTTTTGCTCCTCGATTTTAGCTTTTATAGCAGGTACACTTTCCTCACTTTTTTCAATAGGCTTCGTTAGGTTTTTCACATCTTCCATTGTGAAGGTTTCCCTGCCTCTTTCGGATACAAAATAATCAAATTCGTCCTTTAAATAGTCCGGATCACTTACTAGTTCTTTACGGTCACTTTCGTCTAATCTATCTTGGGCATAACTTAGAAATTCTTTAACGAGTGTAGCATCTGTCGTAATCTTGGACAAAGCACTTTCGAGTGGAGATCTTTCGCTTTTTACTCCGAGCAAAGCATCCTCTGCATCTTCATAGGCATCATTGTCCATGATGCTACTTTTTGCACTCAGCTGGACAAGCTCCGGTCCTTTTTCACCTACAATAGCTAATCCATCCTTTTCAACAGTACCTCCCTGAGCAAGACCGGGTATTTTAGAACTAGATGTTTTGACTAGGCTTTTTATTGTATTTCCACCAAGTAGAGATTTAAAATCAGGAGAATTACCAGCTTTAACCTGTGCTACCTGATTGGGCACGTTAGAAAGAAAATCAGAAACAGATCCTGTAAAGGATTGCGTAATCTTTTCTGATAGCGACGAGATTAACTTATTATTTTGTTCAGAAAAAGTTTTTGCAAAAGAATCAGTAAAGCTTTTGAATGTTTGCTCCATTCCCTCGCCTTTGCTCGAATCCTTAATACTACTGGCCAAGTCTTTAAGACCTTTAGATGTCTCCGAATTATTCTTATTCTGTTCTTTTAGCTCTTGAAAAAGAATATCCATATTACTGGAAAGACTTGATATCTCCTTTAAAAGTTTGCCAGTATCATTTGCCATTATTTGAGAGTGTGATTTTCGAATTATATATCACAAACCCGTCGGATCACTTACTAAAGCTAAATACTTCAACTTGTCCGCTTTCAGCAAGTCTCTTCTTATTTTCTTTCTCGACAGAATCGTTTAATTTGTCGATCCAAATTTGGTACTCGTAAAAAGGAATCGACTCAATCCAGTCTGGGCTGATGGCGTGCTCTCTCCAAAGTCGGAACTTGATATCAAAATAATTCTCTAAAGATATCTGAAATAACGAAAAGAGATCTGAACCCTCCGGGAAAGTAAATTGGAGCGGTGACCTCCCCTTCACCGCACGTATCACATTTTACGCGTGACTTTAATTTAGTACCAACCTTTATCTTTTCTGCTAGTTCAAAGTAGGCAGAAAATTCTTCCTTTGTCCATTCCTGTGCGGAGCTAACCATCGCCTCTTTGATCTTGAAATCGTCAAGACCTCTCCAATCTTGAAAATAGAAGGGAGCAATTTTAATAAAACTTTGATCTAAATCCTCTCCCCTTCTGACTGAGTTGCGCACAAAGTCAGAAATAGCCTTCGTTACACCAATCGAGGGAACCGTCATTTTAATACTTTTTCCGATCCTTCTAATCGGGAAAACAAATTTTCTTTCCTGAAAGGAATAAAATTTCATGAGGTTTTCATCTAAATCGTAATTGCTTAGTACTCCAGTTCTGAGTTCTATAGCTTCCATTCCTCGACAACCTTTAGTTGAACAATTACCAGATCCATCCAGGATTATTCGGTTCTCACCTTTTACGAAGGTTAAATCCCTAATTGCCATGATTACAAAGAATCTATCTTCTTGCTTTAGATCTTTGTACGATACGACGCTATCAGAATCACCAAATTTTATTGTGCAACAAGCATCAAGAACCAGATTCAGCTTTTGATCTATGTCTAGCATATCGTCCTCGTCAATCATCGAGAATTGTCTTATCTCCTTAACTTCGGCTGATCTAATCGCGATTCTAGAATTTTCAGGATAAAAAAGACCTTTCGAAGGAAGCATTCCCAGAGGAAGATTCTTCCACCCAAGATCCAGCGGAGCTTGCTCTCTAAATTCTGGAGTAGGTACTGGTTGAATTGATTTTTCCTCGACCCTAGGGTTCTCTGCTTTTTGATCTTGCACCCTTTCCTCGTAAATGTTTAGATTAGGATCCAACTCAGGCTGAACAGGTTCTAGATTCAAATCGTCAGGATCATCGTATTTGATACCTCCCCTTATTTCTTTTTCCCTAAGGATTTCTTCCGGTGATAAATTAAAATCAGGCATATGCTATTTTTCTTTATATACCATAAGGCATATAAATTCAAGAAATTATAGAAAAAAATGAATTTAAAGTTCCGATTATAGGAATAGATCTCTCCAGTAATCAGACTTCCAACTTGTATCTATGGTGTAAAGAGCGTCTCCAGTATCGTAACTTAATTCCATAGCATTAAGAGGCTCGACCAGGAAACAATTGTTAAGTGTTATTCTTCTAAACACGTCTCCTTGTTTGTTAAATACCGAAATTACCATTGATCCTACATAGTCCCTTTTCAAACCCATAGCACCAGTTAGTGGATTATAAATAAGATCAGACCATTGTCTTAGGACCTTGTATATTTCCATCGAGTTAGCTTCATTCAGGTTTACTTCAAAGCTCATTGAGAACTGTACATCCGAAGTTGAAGGCTCACCTCCTGCATATCTTCTTTCAGCAAACTTGTAGTATTGCGTTACGGCATCAGAAGGCTGAATGTCTACCTGCAAAGCGCTGACATTCTTCACCTGCTGGGTCAAAATGCTTTCACCGTTAAAAGTCGTGTTAGCAAGTGTAACCGCTGCTGGTGGTGTAATTAAAACCTCAAACTGGTTTAAGAAAACCGGTTCGTAATTGTTTCTTGCTGCTTTTGAATTATTGAAATGAGGTAAACCTGCCATTTAGTTCTTTTTATTTTATAAGAATAAATCCTCCCAATAATCAACTGCCCAAGTCATGTTGATTTCATATAAGGTAGTACCGTTGGTATATTCAAGCTCCATCGGGTCAATAGCTTTCAATGGGAAACAGTCTCTAAGTGTTATTCTTCTAAACACATCCCCATTTTTATTGAACACGGAAACTATAATAGTTCCGACGTAATCTGCCTTAATGCCTTGAGCACCTGTTAAGGGATTATAAATAAGATCAGTCCACTGACGCAAAGTTTTAAATACGTACATCGAATTTGCATCATCTAAGTTTACAGTAAACTTGATTGCAACATCGATTGTTGTGGTGTCTGGTTTACCTCCAGCGTAGTTTCTTTTAGCAAACTTGTATTTCTGAGCTACGAAGCTTGGATTTTTGTCTACATCCAGACCTCCAATAGAAACCACATGCTCTAAAAGAATAGGTCCTCCTGCAACGGGTCCAGGAGGAATGACGTTTACTTCAAACTGATTGAGGTAAACCGGTTCAAACCTATTAATTGCACTAAGTGAATTTTGATAATGTGGTAAACCAGCCATTTATTCCAAGATCTTTTTTTTATTTATCTTCAAGTCAAGTTTTCGTTCAATTATGCAAACTGGATAAATCCACCAGCTGCAATACCTCCAGTTCTAGTAACAGTAATCCTGTTCACGAACTTCTGAATTCCTCTTGCTGGCTCGATGATAACATCGATGATTCCAATGTTTTGATCGATGATTGAAGGCGGGTTGTTTGAAGAATCCATGATTACTTGGTAAGCATAAATACCACCACCTGCTCTCACTCCATCTAGGTAGTTGTCGACAAGAGTTTTAATTTCAAGTCTGATTGAATCCTCGTTGAAGTCAAATAGGTAGTTAGCCATGATTTCCTCAACGTCGTTCTCAACACTGATAAGCAAGTCTCTTACGTGAACAAGATTAAATGCTGAATTTACTGTTTGGTAAGCTGTTTGGTTACCGAAGATTACAACACCTAAGTTTCTTCTCTTGATGATCGGGTTTAATCCAACCGGCTCTAACCAGCCTCTGTCTTGATCTGTGAAGTCGTATTCAACTCCAACAACGTTTTGACCTGAGATGACCCCTCTTTTTTGACCAGCAATAATGCTGTAAGGTTCTCCGTTTGCAAATTTTCTTACAAAGTTGTTAGAAACGTAAGCAGCAGGAGGAACGTTGATGTTTTTGTTGTTCTCCCTAATAGTAATATAAGGAGTATAATATGCTGCAAATTTTGATCCTTGATCTTCAGTTGGAAGACTGAATGTGTACGAAGGATTCAAAGATAAGTTTCCACCTTCCGAAATGTATTGAGCTTTTAGGGAAGGATATGGGTTAGTTTGGGTTGGAGCATCTGTGAATCTAGGATCGGTAGAAGCTCTAAACTGTGCCATAGAAGGGGCGTTAATAAGAGCAAGTGCTTTTTGCCTCATCATCGCCAATTTACTCAATTGGTACTTAGAATTAGGTAAGATCTGGCCGCTGAATGTATCAACGATGTATCTGAATGAAATAACATCTTTTGCAGCCAAAGTAGCAGCAATGTTAGTGTTGTACATTACATCCAGAATCTCAGAAACTCTAGCATCTGTTCCATTAGGTCTATGCGAATCCCGCATTGTGAAACCTTGTAAGTAAGTGAAATCGAACGATCTCGTGAACTGTGGGATCGATTTAAATTTCTGTACCTGGATTGGACTTCCTGCGTAGTAAAGTATTGGTCTAGCAGTTGTAACCCTAACTACGTTCTGTGTTGCTGTTTGGGCAACAGCTGTAACCCTAGTTAATCTATTTTGTCTATTTTGTCCAACCGTTTCGCAAATATCAAGGTCAGTAGATACTAATAGATCCCCAACAGAGATAGGCGAACTCGGTGTAGATGAAATAGTAAAGTTGGTTGGGTCGATTTGCGTTACAACATCAATGAATTGATTTATTGATCCTACGGAAGAAACAATATCAGTTTTTCCAGCCGAAACGCTTAGACCTATGTTATCCGAAGCATAAACAGATCCAAATGCTGGATAGTTGGTTAATTGAGAAGGGCTCAATCTTTCAACTCCAGAGAAAGTTCTAGCATAAGTAACATTGAATTGATCCCTATCAACCGTGTTTTCATATGTGATGTAATTGATTGAAGTACCTGTTTGGTTTAACCAGATTTGGTCACCATCAGCAAGTTCTTCAAAAAGTACGTCCTGATAAAAATCAGTGCTTAACTGACCAGTGAGAACATCATCTGGGGTACCTGCGGTTGCACCAGTAGCTGGATCAACCTCAGTTATATCAAGATAATCAGATGCTGCAATTTGGTAGTAACCAGAGGTAATGTAGCCAGCAGTAGCACCAACTAAATTAGAGTAAGGAAATACACTTACTCCTTGAGCAGCGTAAGAAGCTGTGTCGAGAGGGTGTGTCCAGGTTAAAACAACCTCACCGCCAGTTTGAATTGCTCCAGATATCTTGAGTTTTACGATGTCATTTGAGGCAAACTGATTTATTACACTTCCCGTTAATCCAGTAAGACCTGTTACCTTACCAATTATGTAGGGAGAGCTTGTAGTAGACGGGGTAGCAAAAGAAGCAAGGGCTAATTTTTGATCTGCCGTTAATGAAGCTCCTGTAACACCAGTGTTTGTTTTAATATAATGAAGACCTCCAAAAGTTAAAGACGAACTGTAGTTATCAAAAGCTCCAGTTACAACACCTGCTGTTGCACCAGTAGCTGCTGAAAGACTAAATAATGTTCCAGTTTTGATTGATTGAGCACCAACACCATTGTCATCAATCTCGGTGCTATTTTGGCTGTAGAGATAGTCTGCTGTCAGATTTTGGTCATAACTTAGGAAGTTAAGTCTAGCATCTACTATATCTCTGTCTGCTGTAAGCTCATCTATTAAGTGATGGCCAACCAAATCAATTTTGTATGGGTTCACACAAATGTTATCCATTGCATCCTCATCTACTGCGCAAAATAGACCTGTTGAAGGCGTGTTGTTGTTAATGAGAGTTTGGATGTACTGGTTGTTACCATTAAGATCAACAAAATCTGGAATTAAGCATCCAGTTGTTTGCGTAACAATGTTTACATCAGGCTGGGATAAGAAGTTGTTTATTTGGCTCTTAATAAATCCATTCCTTGTGAAGTAAGCGCTCCATTTTGGATCTAAAGAAAGAGTTTCATAATCTGTCCAATCCCCCGATACTGAAATTACATCAATGAAGTAATCAGAGATGTAGTCATAAGGGTGCATAAAAGGAGGAACATTATCTGCCCCGTACCAATCAATAGCAAAAACATCAAAACCTTGAAGTGGCTGTACCGCATCTGTTGATTTTCTTACGATGACGCTCATTGCTTGTTTTCCCAAATTAACAAGATTAAATAAACGTCCAGTATCTACTGTTGAAAGAGTAGCTAAGAAATATGATGGGTCTGCAAACCAGAACCTCTCTTTATTATAGAAAGAGGAATACAATCTTGAAGTTAAAACCCCGTTAGATTGCTCAGTGTCAATAGAGTAGCCGAAGTAATTTACAACATCAGCTGTTGGACTATCAACATCATCATTTAAAGCCATCAGATTTAATCCGAAAACTGGTCCTTGTCCTAAACAAGTGAAGATTGATCTTTGGAAGAAAGATCCTTTAGCTTCCAAAGTTTTATCAATGTCTCCAAAGATTGCAATTGCTGTAGTTACATCTGGTAGGTAAACGGGAGCGTTAAATGGACCCTTATTAGAGAATCCCACCACCAGTCTGATCGTTTGTGAAGTCAGAATTACATTTTCCGAAGCATCGAACTCTAGAGTATAGACACCGGAGGCTTTGAATTGGGATAAATCAAGTTTGATTTTCTTTGCCATTATTATTCAAGAGATATTTTTGCCTTGTATATATCGAACCTTAGGGAAGCATTTTAGGTGCAACCCGGTTTTAAATCTATATATCGGTTTCGATTATTTTTTTACAGCAATTGGCTAAATGAGCTGTAAAATCCACCTTCTTTTGTTCCGTCTTCTCCGTTAATTCCAGAATTAAGCTTGGCGTCTATTACTTCCCTGTACGAGTCAGAAAGTGAGTCATAAAGTTCACCCACCAAATCATAAAAATCAGAGGCTTCAAATATTCCGGAAAGGTTGACTACGGTCATTGCAACATCGTCGTGCCCAGTTTGACTTGAATATGTGCCTCTGGAATTCAAACCGAAGGAAAAAAGCTCAGGTATTGTCCATGCTTTTTCATTCAATAAAATCCTGTTCATCCTGACATAAGATCTCAGCATTTCACAATACTTCAACTTGTTCTTCTCATTATATTTTATACCAGGTTTTCTTGCCCTAGCAGATTCTGTGTGCCTGGTGTGAACAAAAACTTCGAGCGGTATGTTATCATTCATTGAAAGTTTATCTATGAGAAGCTCTCCCTTAAAGTTTATCTCTAATAGAATTCTAATGTTTTCTGTAACAAAAACCTTGGTTACTAATGTTTCGAGGATGCGTTTAAAATCCTCCACCTCTATTTCATTATCTCTGTAGACACCAACCTGTAATAAACCAAAGAAATCAGATTCATCCTGAAAATCCTCCATTTCTTCAATTACTTTTTTTGGTAAGGGCACTACTTTGAAAATATTCAAAACGGTAAAATCTCCCTTCCCACCACCAGCTAAATCAATTGAAAAAACGAATCTGTTGGATCTAATAGTTGAGTCGTCGACATTGAACTTGGTGTGCCATCTAAAATTCTCATAAGGCAAACCAAGATCGTGCAATGCATCGATCTCTCTCCATTCGTACTCGGTTTCGTTTGACTTTATCTTTTTTAGCTCATTAGATCCGAGAAGAAGAGTGGATGAACTTAAGAATTGATTTCCATACTCCTGGTTAAATAGCTCTTCCGAACCCAGGTTTGCTATTTCCTGTTTTTTCCAATTTTCATCTCTGCCAGGAACTTGCCACCAGTCCACACGAATTGGATTAAACGAGTTCTCACTAGTTACTGCGCCTTGATAAATCTCATAGAATTTATTCATCCCGTTTGGTGTGGATGTGATAATGATTCGAGAAACCTTAGATGATGATACTGTTGGATAGGTTGATCTAAAGAAAGATTCTATAAAGTTCGGATGGATGTGTGCAAACTCATCCATGTAAAGGAAGTGGATGGTAAAACCAATAGCGGATGTTTTTGTTGTAGTTTTAGCAATTGCCCTACACCCGTTATCGAATTTCAGCGACATTACATTGTTTACAACAATACCAGGTTTCAAAAACCAAGGAAGACCCCGAACAATGGCTTTAATTTTATCCATAAGTTCTTCCGCAGTGGATCCTACGTTTGCTAGAATCATGGCATTTTTATCGTGGTTAAAAAGTAAATACCAAACTAACACAATAGCAGAGGTAATAGATTTACCAACTTGTCTAGGGGCTAGGAATATATTAAATCTATTTGCCTGGTATTCTCTTAGAACAGATTCCTGGTAATCCCTTAACTTTACGTAGAATAGACCGTCGTCAGTCATTACCCTACAATATTTAGCAAAATACACAACGTCCTTAGCGCACTTTTGCATTTCTAGAATTTCATCAGTAGTGTACTCGTAGAGCAAATTTGATCTTTTTAGCTCAGGATCACCGTCATGAAAAGGATTATCCACTGATTTATAATCAAGTCCTTCCTCCTCAACTCTGAAAAGAAGTTCTTCGATTTTCTTTGTGCTCCAATAATTGGATTCCTGTTCTAATATTTCGGACATATAATATTAATTAAAAAGGTCATCATCAACCTCCAGCATGTCATCGTCTTGTAGAAGTACATTTCTAGAAGCATCAATTTCAGCTTTTTTCTTAGCGTTAACGATCGAATTCTCGTCTTCCTCTTCTACCCTTACATCTTCAATTTCGGCTCCTAAGATGTCACGTAAACCCTCCATTAAGCCCTTCGTTCCTCTGACTTTGATACCAGTTGAATTCTGGGACTGAGCAGAAAAGCTGTTTTCACCTTCCTCTGATGGTTGTAGTTCAAAAGATCCGGTGTCAGCTTTTTTGTCAATCTGCAATTGGATCCTTTTGTATCCCTCTTCCATCTTGTCCAGATAGTTTTGGTAGTCTTTAGGCATTTGCATGATTTGCGACTGGAGCTGGGCTAAAACTTCAAACATCCTGGGGTTAGCATTTCCGAGATCTATTTCTTCAAGAAGCTTCGTAATAGCATGTTGTGCAGTTTTCAATTGCAGCATCATTGAAGCTAGATTCATCGAATCTATTTTCTTCTTATATTCGACGTAATCTACTTTCTCAATGAAGTTTTCATCCAAATAGAACTTTACTATGGAATCCAATAGACTTTTTGCATCAGATCCGGTTGATTGGATAGCAGATCCGAAGTCCATAAGCTCGGTTGTTTTAAGTCTCGGTAGCTCTTCCGCTTTGACAGAATCAAAGTCAAGGTCTTCGTCGTTTAAAATGGAATCTAAGCTTTCCTTGATTTTCTCTTGGACAACTCTCTCCGGTTTTGGTTTTCTTCTAGGCATAAGTTGTTAGTTTACCTTACCTATTCCTTGCGAATTTAGGAAGGATTAGTTTTGGTTTAGCGTTATCAATAATATGTGCAAGTTGTGCATCCCTTACAACATTCTGGTTGAGTACTATAGATTGTCTATCAATATCTATCATACTGTTAAATAATCTTATGTTTGAAATGAGTAAAGGAGATGTGTAAATTTTATAAGCATTGTTATCTGTTCCGTAAAGAGGATCTTGAACATCTGTGACAATGTCTTTAGGAGCATCGAAAACATATGGCTGTGTCAAAGTTCTGTAGTCTTCATGAACTTTAATAAGATCCGAGGATTGCTGATTTGGATTTGTTGGATCGTAGGACATCTTCCAAACATTCACACCCATTTGCTTATACTTATTAGAAATATTTACGACCAATGCATACCATTCTCCCTGCTCAGGTACGAATTGTAATCTGGAATCATAAGTAAGATCATTGAGGACTATTTCAATACTTCCTTGCTGGATGAAGTTGTTATTTGCAGGATCGTTTGTCCCAGAATGGACAAGATCAATTCTTAACCCCTTCAAAGTTCCATCAGATTCGAAATATGTACCGTCAATCAAATTCCTAGCTTGTGCTTTCTGCATTTTCCAATTCGATGAATTTACAGCAAAAGGAAGATTCGGATTTGCTACAGCAAATTGATATTCATCTGGTGTGGAAAGTACTTTGAAACCACCCGAATGATTGTTATCTATTGAAAGTGCGACATAGCCTTCCGGATTTTCAGCAAATCCAAGAAAAGGTACTAGTCCGTGCTTATAAGGATAAGAGCTATAAACTACCTGTGATGAATTTTCGGAAATCTTGGTTATAGGAGCCGGTGCGAAAGGTTTTTTCGCAAGACTATTTTCATTTACATAATTCTTCAAACTGAACCAACAAGTATACGAAAGCTCTCCGTCCGCTTGTAATTTAGGCAATGGTCT
>JACCDO011617928.1_pt1 | contig 25297 bp, 21 predicted proteins | sample 7446101 | NCBI WGS metagenome assembly JACCDO01 (sample SAMN15323440, study PRJNA562643) | freshwater metagenome | isolation source: river surface water | place: USA:Blue River Watershed | collected 2017-08-16 | reverse complement strand
CAAAATTAAATTGTTTAAAAATATCTTCGTCATATTCTTTCATACTAATACTTTGAATCATACCAATAACTATATCTTTATTTTCAATATCTACGGTAGGACCTCTAATAGTTCCAACACGTGCATTCGTAAACTTTTTAATACTAGCAACCCATTGATCTAGTAGAAAACTTTTATGAACAATAACCAAAGTTTTTTCTTTTAATTGACAAGCAGTATAAATTGCCATAGAAGTTTTACCCCGACCACAAGGAACGCTTAATAAACCTCCTCCAAATTTAAGAATATGTTCGTGTATTTTATTACAAATTGGAATTTGATAATCTCTTAATTGTCCATTAAATTGTATATCTATTGTATTTGGTTCTATTAATACTTGTTGTAAACCAAATTTATTTTGACCATAATATTTTGGTAAGATTATAAACTTTTTTGTATTGGTGTATAGTTTGTACTTTTGTTCTTCTGCATTATCCTCATTAACTTCTTCTGGTCCAAAATCAAGTAACTTCGGTTCAACTGTAAGTTCATCTTTAATCTTTCTTAATTCTTCAGAACTAATAGTATCTTTTTCAATATAGAATCCTTTTTGTTTTATAAAACAGTTTATTTTCATATAATATTGATAATAATTAATTGTTTATGTAAAAATATATATAGGATTTTTAAATCAATATTTTTTAAATAATATATTTTAATTAATTTTAAATAAAAATATAAGCTATAATTATATTATAAATGGAAACATTAAATGCTCTTAAAACTGGTAATATTCAAGTCGCAAATATTGCTAAAAATGATTATGTTGTAGCAATTGTTGCTCTTCTTGCAATTGCATATGCTGGTACATTCGCACCAAAACTCCCCCAAAGAGTTGAATCATTTCTTGATAACATAGTTGTTAAATTTATTATATTCTTCGTAATTGCTTACGCTATTTCACGCAAAGTTGATGTCGCTTTAATCTCATCACTTGCCGTCTTAGCTTTAGTATTAGGTGTCCAAGTATACTTAGCTGATAAACCAGAAGCTTCTGCAGCAAAGATGGAAAAAATGGTTGGTGGTTTTCAACCAATATTAGCTGATAGACAAGCCGGTGTAACAATGAATCAAGGTAAATTCATGGAAAGTGAACCACTTAATGCTGAATGGACACAACAATCTGGTGAAGTTCAAGGTCATTCACTTGATTGGCCAGGATATGAAAATGCTGGTATGGCAGAACAAGCCGAAACTGCTTCAGTCGCTTCAGCCTCATCAGCCTCAACTGGTTCATCTGAAGTTGTTGCAATGAATAACGAACACAATGAACCAAAAAATGGTGAAATAGTAGGTGTATCTAAAACCGATATGACTGCTTTAGCCAGAGTTTAATTTTTTTGTATAGTTTTATTATATTAATGAAACCAGTTAATATAATTATATTGATATTAGGAGTTTTAACTTTTTTTTTAATAATATATTTAGCAATTAGTTTATATTCAACAAAAAAAACAGAACTTATAACACTTCCTGACATATCAGGTACACCAGTTGGTGCAATTGTACCAATAGTAGAACCCAAAATATGTGATAGAACTGCAGTTTTAGATTATGATGAAATAAATTTGAATGAACTAAAAAAAAATTCACTTGATACAAAAATAGATTTAGAAACACAACAAAAAACATTTGACCCAAGAACAAAATTGGCTGAAATACCACGTGTAAGAACATATATGGATTTACCTGGATATAAAGCATATAATTTAGAATTATTAAATAGTTTAGAACTCAAAGACAATAATCATGGTTTAATTAATTATAATGAATTAAAAGAAAATGAAAGATTTAAAGCAAAAAATTCACTACTTTATTCATGATTCATGAAAAAACATTTATTCATATAACATATAAATAAAATCTTATAATTATTTATATGAGTCAATATAAAAAGCATTTTATGACTGAATTTAATAAATATTGTAAAGACTATACATATACACCTTTTGTTATACCACCTGTAAAAAAAATAATAGTTTTTGGAGATATTCATGGTGATTATAAATTAGCAGTAAACTTATTAGTTATGAGTAAAGTTGCAATAATAATAAAAGAAGAAGATGATAATTTAAATTCAGAATCATCAAATGAAAAAAATGATAAAATTAAAAAGTCAAAAGTATATAAATTAAAATGGGTTGGAGGAAAAACACATGTTGTACAAGTTGGAGATCAAGTTGATAGATGCAGAGTATATGGTAATTTAACATGTGATTTACCACAAACTACTTTGCATGATGAAAATTCTGATGTAAAAATTATGGAATTATTTACTGATCTACATGAACAAGCAGTAAAAGTCGGAGGTGCAGTAATATCTTTATTAGGTAATCATGAAATTAATAATGCAATGGGTATTTTAACATATGTAAGTGCAAAGGGATTAGATGGTTTTAAAGAATATACTGATCCAAATGATTCTAATATTAAATTTAATTCAGGATATGATGCTCGCAGACATGCATTTAAACCTGGTAATGAATACGGTATGTTTATGGGTTGTACGAGATTACCAGCTGTAATAATCGGTTCTAATCTTTTTGCACATGCTGGTATAGTAGATGAATTATTAGAACAACAAAAATCTAAAGGTGATGAAGAAGAATTTAAATTAAATTATGATTCAAAGTATTTTGATAAGAAAATATTTTATTTTAAAGATAGAGAAGATTTTGAGAATGTAAATATAGTCATTAAAAGATGGTTAATGGGTATAGTAAAAGAAAATAAAGTTACAGATATAGTTAGTTCTAAATATCATGAAAAATCAATGTTTTGGAATAGAATCTTAGGCATGTTAAAAACAAAGTTACCATATGAAAGAGAGTCATGTAAAGAAAATTTAAATAAAGTATTAAAATTATTTAGAGTAAATAATGTAATAATTGGTCATACTCCTCAATCTATGCAAGATGGATTATTTATTAACGCTACATGTGGTGATAAAGTATGGAGAGTAGATACTGCAAGTTCTGCAGCTTTTGATAGATTTGATGAAACATATGTATCATCTGGTAATAGATTAGAAAGTAGAAAGTTTCAATATTTAGTAATTGAAGATGATACTAAATATAATATATGTTTTGAATCTGGCTGTAAATCAGCTAATTAAAATTATTATTTATTTAATTTATTTAGTGTTTTTTCATTGAAGCAACTTTTTGTTCGTATTTCTTCATGAAGCCAGCCTTGTCATCCTTGTATGCCTTGATGGCTTTGTCTAAGTTGTTATCAGCATCCTTGTATAAAGCCCATGCTAAAGCGGTGAGTGGAATACCATCCTTAACATCATCCTTCTTGATAACATCCTTAAGAGCTAAGACATCTTTGAACTTTGGGTTCATTTCGCGTTTCATGCCTGAGCGCTTTGACTTACGTCTCTTGCCACCTTCAAGTTCAGCAACAACTTTCTTGGATGATTTCTTGGATCTACGTCTCTTACCACCTTCGAGTTCAGCAATGTCGAGTTTGCGTGAACCTTTCTTGGATGATTTACGGCTGCGTCTCTTACCGCCTTCGAGTTCAGCAACAACTTTCTTAGATCCCTTCTTGGATCTACGTCTCTTGCCACCTTCAAGTTCAGAAACATCAAATTTGCGTGAACCTTTCTTTGATGATTTCTTGGATCTACGTCTCTTACCACCTTCGAGTTCAGCAATGTCGAGTTTACGTGAACCCTTCTTGGATCCCTTGCGGCTGCGTCTCTTACCACCTTCGAGTTCAGCAACAACTTTCTTGGATCCCTTCTTGGATCTACGTCTCTTGCCACCTTCGAGTTCAGCAACATCAAATTTGCGTGAACCTTTCTTTGATGATTTCTTTGATCTACGTCTCTTACCACCTTCAAGTTCGGCAATATCTAATTTGCGTGAACCTTTCTTGGATGATTTGCGGCTGCGTCTCTTGCCACCTTCGAGTTCAGCAACAACTTTCTTGGATCCCTTCTTGGATCTACGTCTCTTACCACCTTCAAGTTCAGCAACATCAAATTTGCGTGAACCTTTCTTGGATGATTTGCGGCTGCGTCTCTTGCCACCATCAAGTTTCCATGATCCCTTCTTGGATCCTTTCTTCATAGATCCCTTCTTTGATGATCTACGTTTTTTACCGCCAACTAAATCTTTGGCTTTCATAATTGCTGCTAATTGGGCTAATTCTTCGCCACCTTTACCGTCAGTGCTCATAATAATATATTATTAAGATAAAATAAATATTTTTTATATTAAGAATAAAAATTGTATTTTTAATATTTAAATGAGATAAGATAAAGAAAATATAATTATATAAATGGGAGTACCAGGATTCTTTGCATGGTTATTGAAACAGGATAAGCGCAATCATATGTTAAAAAATAGATTACAAAATCAACCACATACTTTATATTTTGATGCAAATTGTTTGTTTCATCCACAATGTTTTAAAATATTAAAATCATTTCCTTTTGAATCAAATGTGAATAAGTTAGAAGAAATGATGTTACAACGAATAATAAATTATATTGATTATTTGATAGCATATGTAAATCCATCTGAACTAGTATATATTGCTGTAGATGGAGTAGCACCACTTGCAAAGATTAATCAACAACGAAAGAGAAGATATAAATCAATTGAAGAAAATAAAATGAAAAATGATATTTATAAAAGACATAATGTTCCAAATAATACAAATTGGTCAAATATAGTTATTACACCGGGTACTGATTTTATGAAAAAATTAGATAAAAAAATTCAGGAATATGTAAAATTATTAAATTTCAAAAATAAAACTTTAAAAGTAGTATATTCATCATATGAAGAGAGAGGTGAAGGCGAACATAAGATTTTACAATATATGAAAAATAATTATAAGAACTCAAATAAAACACATGTGATTTATGGATTAGATGCTGATTTAATCTTTTTAGCTTTGTCATCAAATATGAATTCAATATATTTACTAAGAGAACAAACACAATTTGGAAAAAAACATGTTAAAGATAGTAAAGAAAAATCTAATCCAATAACTGATGTAGAAGAACAGTTAACTTATGTATCTATAGACAATAGTAGACAAGTATTTAATACTTATTTTAAAACAAGATTAGATAAATTAGATGAGAATATAGATTTCATAGATGACTTTGTATTTCTGTGTTATTTTCTGGGAAATGACTTTATACCTCATATTCCATCTATTAGTATTAGACATGATGGTATAGAAATTTTACTAGATGCATATTTATATGCATTTGAAAGGTCCGAAGAAAAATTAATTTTGGTTGAAAATAATGAGATTAAATATTCTAGAACTAGTTTTAAACTATTTTTAGAATTTTTAGCAGATATGGAAAAAACTTACTTTAAAGAAGAAAAGAAAAATCATAGATCATATGGTGCCCCATCACATTTAAATCCGTGTGATAAAGAATTATGGGAATTAGAAAATATGGTTCATATAAAACGTGAAGTAGATCCATTTTATTTGTATTCAAATTTAATAGATTTAGAAAATGCAAAATCAAAATACTATCAACATTATTTCAATATGAGATTTAACTTGAAAAATCAAATAAAAAATATTACCAATTCATTTTTCAACGTATTAAAATGGGTTGGATTATATTATTTTGATAAAGCGCCATGTTGGAATTTACAATATAATTATGATGCAGCACCATTCATGTCAGATTTAGCAGATAATTTTGAACAATTTTTTCAAGTAGAAGTAGAAAAATCAGATAAATCATTTAACATAGAACAGCAATTATTAAGTGTTATTCCACCTCAAGCTAAAGAAATTTTAAGTAAATCTAATCAAGATAAAATGGATAAAATAGAATTAATTCATATGTTACCAGAAAAAGTAGTATATGATTATGAATATAAAGATAAATTTTGGTTATGTGAAGCGATTATGCCATATTTAAATTATGAGGAAATTGTAAATTGCAAATAATTTTATTTATTTTGAAATGTGTTAAAAAGTATTTATATTATTTATAATATATAATATAAATAATATTATGAATTTTAATAATGATGATAAAAGCATAAATACATTAAATACTCAAAATAACAAAATATATGAAAAAGATTCTATTCCAATGAGAATACAATTTATAAAAAAATTATTAGAGGGTAAAGATTTAAATACTTTAGTTAACTTTGATTCAACTGATACAGAACAATTTATAGGAAGAGATAATGATATGGAAAGTGGTGATTCATATGATACAAGAATTGTTCTTAAGAAAAGAATATTAGATTTTAAAAACGTTATTTTACAAATTGGTGGTAAATTAAAATATATAAAAAGTGGTACAACTGGTCATACTTTTAAAGGTATTGTAAATGATAGTAATGGACCATTTGAATATGCTGTCAAAGTAGTAGCGTACCCCAAGAAAGAAAAATATGGTAGTATTAATGATACACGCAGACCAGAAAATGCGGAATTAATGATGATTAAATTATTAAGTTATTTTATAGTCAATAAACAAACACCCCATTTAGTTATACCATTTGGAACATTTAATACATCAATTGATAGTTTCATAAAAATAGTTAAATGTGATAAAATAGAGGATAAAAATGATAGATATAAAGAGTTTTTAGAAAGATATGAAAATGATGAATTTAGTTCAAATATATCAATATTAATTAGTGAATGGGCAAATAAAGGTGATTTATTGGATTTTTTTAGAAATAATTATAAATTATTTACACCCAAACATTGGAAAGTAATAATTTTTCAAATATTATCAGTATTAGCAACTATTCAAAGTAAATATCCAAGTTTTAGACATAATGATATGAAAGCAAATAATATTTTAGTTCATAAAATAGATAAAACACGAGAATATCATAAATATGTAGTTGTAAGGACACAATATAGAGTACCAAATATAGGTTATCATATTAAATTATGGGATTTTGATTTTGCATGTATTCCGGGAATAGTAGATAATATAAAAGTAGAATCAAAATGGACAAAGAAAATTAATGTTACACCAGAACAAAATAGATATTATGATATACATTATTTTTTTAATACTCTGATAAGAAAAGGTTTTTTTCCACAAATCTTAACAGATGATATAGTTCCAAAAGAAGTGAAAGAATTTATAGGAAGAGTTGTTCCAGATGAATATAGAACAGATGAAAAATATGTACACGAAAAGGGTCGTATTTTAATTAATAAAGAATATACTACACCAGATTATTTATTAAAAAATGATCCATATTTTGAAGAATTTAGAATTAATAAATTAACTCCAATAAAAGAAAATAAAGTAGAACCACCAAGTCAAAAATGTGATATTAATAAATTATTGTCTGTTGAAACGGATAAATTAACAATACCCAAATCAATTTATACTTTAGATAGAAACAAAGATAGAAATAGAGATTTAGATAAAAAGAAAGAAGATAATGAGATAAATTTAGTTGCAACAAAAAAGACAAAACAATCAAAAATAGAAAAAAATATAGATATATTAAAACTATTAGAAAATAGTGTAAATCAAAATGAAAAAGAAAAACCATCAATTTTAGAACAATTAGATATGCAGTTAAAACATGCAAATAAATCTAATAAAAAAAATAGATAAAATAATTTTTATTATATAATTATATGATGAACGATTCTTCATATGATAATATCGATAATTGTATAAATTTTTTATTTAATGCTGTATACGGCAAAACAGATAAATGTTATGCAATTCATCCAATCAAGAGAAAATCAATTACTATTGATTTTTTAAGAAAACCGTTAAATTTTAATCCAGAGAAAGTATTTGATGCTGAATTTAAATTAATAAATAAAGATAAATTTAGAATTAATTATAAGAGAACAAATAAAGAAAATGGTTCATGTAATATATCTATTGGTTCTATTAAAAATAACCAGAACGATTTAATGAGACCAGAATTACAACATATGGCGATGTTATATATGTCAAGTGAATTAGTGTTTAATGAAAATTTTAGAGGAGTAGTATTACCTATAATGTGTTTTGATATTGATAAAGAAGAATTAATTAAGAGATTTCCAAAAATAAAAGCAGATTTGTCAGAAGAAGAAATGGGAGATAAATTATATGTAATTGCTACTGAACATTATTTTAAGACAGAAACTCTTGGAGAATATTTAGAAAAAAATGTAGATAAATTAGATGATATTCATATTAAGACATTATTATTTGAAATATATTTTATTTTAGCAAAATTATGTGAAAGATTTAATAATTTTACACACGGTTCATTAGATTTTAACTCAATATTAGTAGTGAGAAAAATAGAGAAAGAACGTAGAGAATTAAAATTAGGTACACATTTATTTGAAATAGAATCAGATATAGAATTAAAATTTACAAATTTTGATAAGAGTTCTACTTCAGATTATTTAAATGAAATACAAAAATATAACCCATATTTTGACATACATTATATTGCAACTTTATTTTATGATTATTTAAATAAACACAAAAAAATCACACCTATGCTAGATTCATTTTTTAAAGAGATATTACCAGAAAAATTTAGATTTAATAAAGATATAAAATATTTTAATGGATTAAATGAAGATGACTTTAATATGAATTCGGACGAGATAATAACATCATCTGTTCTAGTTAAAAAAAATAAATTCTTTAAACAATTTATAAAAATGGATTTATCAGTATCTCCACAAGAATTTAAAAAAGAAAACATTAAAGATCTTTCGCAAAAGGGAGAAGGTATTTCTTATATAGAAAACTACAAAAATAATAAAAAAAATAAAAAATCTAATGTAGATTATAATAGTATGAGCACTTATAAAGGTTCAAGAAGAATTGTTGTACCTGGTTTCAGTAATACCGGATTAACTAGTGAATATTCAGAAAGAAGTAATCTCTTTACAGGAGGTTCTGAAAGTGATAAACAAAAAGATAAAGATTCTTCAACAGTTTCAACTTCAGTTACCGCATCAGCATCTGTAACTGAAAAGAAAGAAGATAAGAAATCATCTTCATCATCAGCTTCATCTGCTACATTAACTGAAAGAAAAGAAGATAATGTTGTAGCTGAAGCTTTAAGAGAAGCAGCAAGACAAGCAAAAACATCAAAAGCAAAAGACTCTAAAAAGTCAAGCAAACACAGAAAAGACGAATCATCTATTTCAGTTTCAGCATCTGCTTTAAGCATTAGCGAAGGTGGTGGTAAGAAAAAATCAAGTAATAAGAAAGATGGAAGAAATTTAGATGCTATGTATGAAAATTTAAAGATTAACCCTAAACACGCTGCAATTCTTAAAAAACTCCCCGAAAACTATTTAGATGTTGCACCAGAAGGTATGATTAAGCAAATGCCATCACTTGAACAATTAGAAAGTGGTATGGGAATGCAAGGTATGCAAGGTATGCAAGGTATGCAAGGTATGGAAGGTATGCAAGGTATGGAAGGTATGAATCCAATGATGATGCAACAAATGCAAATGCAACAAATGCAACAACCACAATTATCACAAGCCGATTATGCTAAATTAACACAAATGGCTTCTTACCCACCAATGCAAATGCCAGCTGGTCTTCCAGAAGGTTTACAATCTCAATTACAAGGATCAAATTTTAATTCACAACTCAATGTACCAATGATGGGTCAACAAATGGGAATGCCAGGTATGGATATGGGAATGCCACAAATGGGTATGCAACCAATGATGGGTGGTGCATCCAATGGTAAATTAAAGAAATTCAGATTAAACAGAGAAGAAGTCAATAAAAGAATGACTTCTAATTTTTTTTTTTAAGGGGTGGGGCAGCGGATGATTTTTCGGGAAAGACGATCCCAATGTTTGAACCTAAAAACAATCCTGCTATACCACACGAACAAAAGAGAATTTTTGCTGAAAAAATGGCTGAAAATTATCCACAACAACAACAGCAACAACAAGATATGGCTAAAAATCAAATCTTAAATTTACAATTATATAATCCACAAAAACCTCGTCCAGAAGGACCACAAATTCAACCAACTTCTTTTTTCCCAAGTTTTAATACTAATCCATTTGTACCACCACAACTTGCAAATATGATGGGTAATCCTTTATTAGGTATGATGAATCCAACAGTCAACTTAAATAAAATATATGATATTAAAGTTGGAGGTCCAGCAGATACTCATCATACATTGAATATGATTTATGAAGATGTTTTACCAACTAAACATATTAAGAATTCATATGTAACATTAGGAGACAGAATTACCCAATCTAACTATATTAGATCAGTACTATTTCCAAACGGTGATGGTGATGAAGTTGGATTTACACAAAATTCAAGAAATAATATTTTATCACATATTAAATTCTTAGATTTAAATCCATACAATACTTATAGATTCTCAGATAACCCCTACAGAGGTTTACCTGAAGGGTTTTTAATATATCGTTCATGTTATCCAATTCAAAGAGATACAAGAGATGGTATGGCTGTATGTGCTAAGAATTCAATGGCTGTAAACATTCGTGTATACAGATTAACAGTTGGTGCATTTAATATTAATAAACAAAACAAGAAAACTTTTGCTGATTATGATGAATGGAGAGAAGTTGCTTGGTATGAATATATCAGAGAACATATTATTAAAAAGAAACTTTGTCCAAATTTTATAAGCATGCATGGTTATTATACATGCGAAGACTCTGGAATAGATTTTGACAGAGTAACAAAATTAAGAAACTATGTAAAAGGGCAAATGCCACAACCTGCCGCAAGCAAAACTGCTCCTTTATCAAATCAATTCTTACAAAAACAGTTAGAAGATCATAAGAAATTAACTGAAGCAATTGCTCCATTTGTAACAGGTGGACCTATAACATATAAAGACCCAAGATTTTATCCAAGACAAGATAATACACAACCAGATTTAGATGAATACAAAGGTTCTGTATTAGCAATTATGACAGAAAGTCCAACTTATAACTTATATAACTGGGCTTCAAAGATATATCAATTAGAAGGAAATATCAAGAAGATGGTTAATACAGGTTATCATACAGAAAAAGTATGGTTATCTATATTATTTCAATTAATAGTAGCATTATATGTAATGCAAATTAATAATATTAATATTAATAACTTTAGTATAAGAAATAACGTCTTTATTAAAGATATATCTGCTGAAGCATCCGTAACAAGTTATTGGAAATATAGAATAAACAACGTTGAATTCTATATACCAAATCACGGATATTTATTACAAATTGATACTAACTATTCAGATATGACAGATCCACAACCATCATCATTTATTGCAAACAATATAAAGTCACATAAATTAAATGGTGTAATTTATGAAGATAATACAGATACAAACAAATTAAAAGAAGATATCTTTGAAAACTTCATTAATGCAATGGATACAAATAATTTCAAGGGTGATTTTATTAGTGAAGGTGGTGTAGCTCCTCCACAAGAAATATTAAATCTCATGGATAAGATCCATGCTGAAGCTTCAAGAAAAGATATAATTAATATTAGTTCATATTTAGTATTATTTATGAGACAATTTATGAATAATAGAATTGGTACATTCTTAAAAGAACAAGAATATGTACATGTAAGAAAGGATGATATGAGAAATGCAAAACCAGGTCAAGTTATTGTTTTAGATGAAGGAAATGGAACATATAGATTTGTTTTATATATGGGAACAATTAATAATGTTGCAAAGATATTAACAAAGGATGAGAATATTAACCAAGATGAGATAATAGAAAAAGATGTACCAGTAACAAGTTTATTTAATTATACTAGACACGAACCAATCTTACAAAACTATAAATTAAACGAAGCCAATTTAACAGAAGAAGCAATATTGGAAACTTATACTATTATTGAATAGACATGAAATGGATATTCATATAATATACTATTATTGAATAGACATGAAATGGATATTCATATAATACACTGGCGAAAAGTTCTTTAAACTTTGTCGTTACACTATTATTGAATAGACATGAAATGGATATTCATATAATACACTATTATTGAATAAGTTGCTTATTCATATAATACACTATAAAAAGTAAATTTATAATTATATTAAAATGTGTATATAATTATATATAAATGTCAAACTTTGCTCCAATTAACCAAGAATTATCATATCCCGCACCAAATTCATTTACAAATTCATTTTTAAATACAAAAGATGTATATAGAGGCAATAATGCAAATGTTAAGTTTGGTATGGAATCAAGAGAAGAATATACTCCATATAATACAACAAATCTTGCAAATGTTGTTTTAAGAGGTACAATGGAAGATAATGATGTTAGCAGATTATTTTTTTCTGGAGAGAATATAAAAAGAATACAAAAGAAAATAAAAGTAGCAGTATATGAAAGATCACAAGGAAAATTTAAATTAGATGAAGATCAAGATGAATCAGATTTAATAGTAGTTATGAGATATATATATTTAGATTATGGAAAAAATTTACAAAAAGAAATTATTAGACAAGTTAAAATATTAAATGATATGACAGTTAATTATATTATTCCAGATTTAATAACTAATATTAAACAATATTATGGTTATATTAAAGATATATCTAATCCAATAACTCCAATGATGAGACCAATGAATACTAATTCAAACGGAAGACGTGCCTTACCATCTTATACAACTATGTGGAAGTAAATTATATTATTATTTAAATTAAAATAATAATATTAAAATTAAATTAAATTAAAATTAAATTAATATTTTAAATAATTTATTCAAGGGTTGAATCAAATTATTATTTTTAAGTAATTTATTCAAGGGTTGAATCAAATTATTATTTTTAAGTAATTTATTCAAGGGTGTACATGAAGATAGTACCGAACTTTTGGGCCATTTCGACGAAGCCAACATCGTTGGGGTTAGAGGCGACTCTGCTGATAGCAGTGATTGGCTTATTCTTTTGATATGAGGTACCGTTGTCGAATGAGTGGTTGGCGAGGAGTGGGTTGTAGTAGAAGTGATCAGAAACTGAGCCTGGGTTGTTGTGGAGAACAACGCATGATGAGCCAACTGAAACGTTTTCAGCAATTGGTGGGCGGTAGACAGTGACAACTGAGCGTAAGCCAAAGATATCCTTGCCGAGTTTGAGTGAGTATTCAAAACCAACTGGAAGGTCGTTGATGGCGGTTTGACCAACGTTGAATGTTTGGTATGGGACGTTGGTGTAGCTGAATCTGTAGGTGAGGTTGGCAACATTGACGGTGTGGTATCTTCTGTTGACATAGAAGAAGACAATGTTTCTGCTGTATAAAACACTCTTGCTCTTTGGTACAAGGAGTTTGTTTTCAATAAAGTAGTCAGATTGGTTGATAGCACGTTCGAGGTGGATTTGTGGCATTGGCATACCAAGGTTGTTTGGTACAATGGTTGGGAGTCTGACATTGATGATTGGGATTCTGAGGAAGGTGGTTCTGGCAAGACCGGTGAAGTTGGCAAAGCCCATGAATGAGCGTTGGGTGAGTGATGAGATTTGGGCAAAGGTTGGTCTGACTGAGAAGACTGCAAGGAGTTTTCTGAGGACTGAACCTTCATCTTGGATGTGGAACATATCTGGGGAATCAAAGTAAGTCCAATCGTATTGGCTGAGGATTCTGAGGAAACCGTTGATACCATCGTTTTCATCATAACCGAGTGAGTAGTATCTGCCTTGGCGGAGGTTGAGAACGTTCTTCCAGAGTTCAATTTGGATTCTGAATCTCTTGATCATGTTGGTGATTGGGGTATCATCACTGAAGTAAGCAAGTGAGTTTGGATCTTGAACTATATCGCAGGTGAGTTCCCATTCAGCTTCGAGTTCGCCAACAAGGACGTTGTCATAGAGTTGAATGTGTTTTGGTAAGTATGGTAATGAGCGTTGTAAAACAATACGACCAAGGTTGGAGCAGAGCATGCGCTTTTCGAGTTGTTCAATCTTTGGAAGGAAGAGAGCAACTACAACTGGGTGAATGTGGGTGCTGAGGTTGTGTCTGTTCTTGTCAAAATCACCAGTAAGAGCTTCAACAGCGCAATCTCTGTATAATGTAAGTTGGTTCTTAACATCAATATGGAGAATGCGGGTGGTTTCAAAGAGTTTAACTAATTCGTTAAGGTAGTTGTAGTCCTTGGTTTGAATGTTAAGGACTTGACCAGCTGGTGATTCGATACCCATGAATTTGGACATTTCACTGTATCTGAGATCGTTGAGTGGGTTAAATGTGTTGTAAACATCACCCTTCATAGCAGTTGAAATAATAACTTCTCTTTCGGCATTTGAGAGTTGGTGTTTATCAGCAAATTTGGTTGCTTTCTTGACAATTGTTGGAATGTCATGAAGACCATAATGTTGGTCAATCTTTTCGATGAATCTGCGGGCGTATTTACGGATACGTTCCTTAGCTTCAACGAGTTTAACAATGGTAGCTTCAATTTTGTCTTCGCTCATCTTTCTGTGGCGGAGGATTGATCTAACTTGTTCAACTGGGATTTCGTGTCTGAGGAAAAATTCCATGTCATCTGGTTCTTGAGTAGCATTCTTAGCAGTACGGCTGTCCATTCTAATATATTATATTTGTATAAAAATTTTATTTAAAAATATTTATTTAAAAAAACAAATTTATATTAAAAATTGTTTTTTATAATGATAAATAAATTTTTATAATAATTTTCTATATTTTTTTATGTTTTTTAGCCTTAATTTTTTTGTTTTTATGTAATTGTTTCATATTAATATCTGAGATATCTTCACAATTTTTAGTAAGGGCCTTTTTCATTTTAGTAGATATAGTGAATTTTTCTCCATTTAATTTATTAATTTTTAGAACAGATTCAATACCATTTATATCTATATTATATCCTTGAATTAGTTCGTTTATTTTGTTATAATTTTCTGTTTCTAATAAACCTCTTAAAATCTTATTTAAATAGATATAATCATCTAATTTCATATTTTTAAAATGTTCATTTGATGGAACTATATTCTTGGTATAATTAATGAATTTAATTGATGTCTTATTTAAATCTAATGGAAATCCAAGTGGTTTAGTTGGTAATTTATCATTGGGAGTTTTATTAGGATTAAGACAATTACTAATAATATATGATGGTTTTACACATTGATGAAAAGCTTGTGTATCTCGAATATCATAAATATTATGTTCGTAAATATAATTTTCTACTACATCACCTCTTGATAAAGAGTTAGAAATTTGTTTAATTAGAGGAAAATTACGATTACCCAAGAAATTAACATAATGATGTTGAATCATAAGTGGTATGATTGTTTTTTCTGTTTCAAAAATTCTAATTACTTCATCAATGTTTTCATAAGAATACAAAAGTTTTCTTGTTGCTTCAAAGATACCTAAATCTTGATCTTTAACTTTACTAATTTGAATAAACTCTGCAAATTGTTCCGGACCAAATACTTTATTACCAAAAAGTTCTTTAATAGTTTGTAAATTAGTTACTAATAATCTTAAATCTCTTCTTGAATGCTCAATTAATTCTTTATATAAATCTTCTCCAGAAAATACAATATTTTCATTTAGACATATTCTAGACATTACATCCATTAATGCATTTACAGTTGGTGGAAATAATTCTAATTCATAAGATGATTTTTTAATGAAATTTATTAATTTATTATGTTTATTGTTACATATAAATATTATAGGAAAATTCCATTCTATTTCATTTTGTTTTAAAATGCAAGATATAAATTGTTTTTCATTTGGGGAAGAAACAATTTCAATATTATCAATTACAATAGCCCTATCTTTTGTATGTATTTTATTTACAATTGATGAATAAATATCAACACCCTTCATAGTTTTTTCAATAAACTCATTAATATTTTTCATTTGATTAATCTTTTCAAAGTTAATTGTATGAATATCAAAATTCTTTTCTTCTAAAATAGTAAATACAAAAGCCGATTTACCAACTCCATGCGTACCAGTTATAATAGCACAACTTTTATCAAAAGAGTTAGTTTTATTTTTATTGGTAACTGATATATCTAAATCTAAATCATCATCTTCAAATTGTTCAGGTATATCAAGTTTTACTTTTTTTTTACTAATATTTCTATATTTAATAGTATTATTTTTGTATAAATCTAACCAATGACAAAATTGTTTTACTTTTACTTCATTAGTAGATAATTCAGTAATCTTATGTGGAAAGTATTTAATTGTAAAATATGGGGATTTTCTATCAATCTTATATGGTTCCATAATATATTTTTATATAGAGTTTTGTTTATATAATAAAAAAATATCAATTTTTTAATTAAAAAAAATTAAAAAATAATCATAAAAAATATATTATTGTATATCAATATTATCACTATCACTATCACTATTATCACTATTATCATTATTATCACTACTATCATTATTATCAAAATTAAATTTTTCAATAAAAATAGATTTTTCACATTGTTCGTCTTCTGAATCATTATCATTATTTGAAATATTAGATATATTTATTAGCAATTTATTAATACTATTAATATTTGTAATATTATTCATAAAAGGAGATAACATTTGGATATTATTTATTAATGGTTTATTTATAGAAGTAAAAATATTATTATATTGTGGTTTTAAATTTCTTTGTGATAGATGTATTTTATTACAATTTTTATCAGAACAATTACCATAATTTAAGTCATCATAACATAATAAGTATTTAAGTGATGGAGAACCAAATTTACAATTAAATCCTCCTGTACATTTTTTATTTAAACATTCATTACATAATTTTGTAAACAATTGTAATTCTTTATAAATATCCTTATTTTTATAAGGTTCAATATAAGATAAATCATCGTTAGATTCAATTAAATCATAAATTTTTTTTCTCTTTAAATCTATCTTTTGTTCTTGTAGACTATGAGCATATAGACATTTATCATTATATATACATGTATTATAATCAATAATATTTTGACACATAATTTTTTTATGATTTAATTTATTATCAAAATTATTTTTTTTAAATACTGGTATAATTCTCTTTTTATTATTTAAAAATTTATCAAATTTTAAATTTCTTATATTTAAATTGTATGATTCGTTATCAATATCATTTATGTCATTAATATCATTATCATAATTATCATTATCATTATCATAATTATCATTATCATCATTATCATAATTATTATTATCATTATCATTATCATTATCATTATTGTTATTGTTATTGTTATCATTCTCGTTATCGTTATCATTAACGATATCGTTATCGTTATCATTATCGTTATCATTCTCGTTATCATTCTCGTTATCATTATCATCAATATCAATATCAATATCAATATCAAGATTATTATCATTAATATCATTATTATCATTAATATCATGATTATTATCATTGACATCAATATTATTTATAATATTTTGATTATTAATATCACTTTTATTATTTACTTCGTTAATATTTTTTTTATTATCTAAATCATCAGAATCGTCAATATATGTTGTCAATATGGAAAACTTATTATTATGTTGTGACAATTGATTTTTTTTAATATTTTTTTGTTTATTCTTCTTATTTTTTTTCATAATGATTTTTTAAATATAGATAATTTTTTAAATATAAATATTTTCAATATTTAATAAATAATTTAATGTAGTAAATTAATATATGATAAAAGAAGTAAATATAACTTTTGATAAAATAAATGATGAGTATATAATAATCACTAATAAATATTGGTATAAATATGAAATAATATGTTCCTATTCAAATAAAAAAAATAAATTATTAATTAGTAATGATATGATATTAATACCAAAAATACTAAAAAGTGATATATTTAAAAATATAAATTTAACAAATTTAAATAAAAAAAAGTTAGAAACTATTTTGGAAAATAAGAAAAATAAATATATAGATATAATTTGTAATAGTACAGATGAATACAATATATATTATGGATTAACAAAAATAATTAAAACATAATTTATGATAAATTTATAGAGTACTATATATATAGTAAATACTATGAATATTATAATAAGAAATAACAAAGAATATAAATTAATAGGATATTGGGATACAGATGGATATGATAGTAAAGGACAAAAATTTATTTCACCAAAAGATAATAAACCATGGAATGGACAAGAATCTTTTATAAAACAATTAGAATTAGTCGAAATTTTATTAAAAAAAATGGAACATTATAAACTATATGATGAACAAAAGAATTGTATGTTGTGTAAAGAAAAACATATATCTTCAGGACGTTATATATGGAAAAAATTTATATGGGAAGATGGATTATTACATTATATTAAGAAACATAATTTTGAACCAAATGAACAATTTTTAGATTTGATATATTTTTTTAAATTAGACAAAAAAGTTAAAATCATTGGTAAAATTAAAGAATATAATAATATAAATTATATAAAAATCAATCAAAATCAATTATTAATAATGGATGCTTTAATGGCACATGGTGGATATACTAAAAAATATATGGATTTAACTAATCAAAATATATTAAGATATTCTGAACATACTGGATTATTAGATTTCAAAAACAATATATTAGAAAAAATAGTAGTTGCAGGAAATACAACTAGAATAGATAAAGGCGATGACGAAATATTTTTACCAAGAGATTTATCTGATTTGAAAGAATATGAATATATTTTTCATACTCATCCACCAACACCAAAACCTGGTGGAAGATCAATTAGTGGTGTTTTATATGAATTTCCAAGTATGGGTGATATATTACATTTTATAGATAATTTCAATGATGGAAAGATATGTGGATCTTTAGTAATAACATCAGAAGGTGTTTATAATATAAGAAAAATAGAATTAAATAGAGATAAAATAAAAATAAATGAAGATAAATTATTTAAAAATTTTAATAATAGTTTTTATAAGATTCAGGATAAATATATTAAAAAATATTCCACAAATTTTTCAAAACAGGATTTTTATGGAATAATATCACAAAATAAAGACCCAATTAATGAATTAAACGAAACAATTAAAGATTTTGGAATTTATATTGAATTTTATCCTAGAATTAAAGTTAAAAATAATTGGATATTGGATAAGATTTATTTACCAATATTTTAGAAATAATTAGAATAATTATTGATATAAATATTGATTAAATTTATTTTTCCAATATTTTAGAAATAATTAATAATTTTTAGAATTATTAATTATAAAATAAAATTAAAATGGTCTGTATGGATCATTTTCTAATCTATCTTTGCTTACTTTACCAAATGAAAAATATCCTAATATAAATATAATTATTAATAATAAAAATATTATACCAAAGAAAATCCATCCATTACGTACAGAAAAAGTACTATCCCATATAAAACTATCCGCATCATTTTTAAAAGTTTGATATTCTTGTTCAATTAAAGTCTTATTTTTTGATAATATATTATATTGTGTTTGTATACTTTCTTTATCTAATTTTAATTTATTGATATCGGAGATAATATCTGGATTTGCCATACAAGTATCTTTTGTAATTTCGGGACAAGTATTTTCAGGACAGTCTGGACATTCTCTTTCTGGTGGACATGTTATTGGTTGAGGACATATTTCTGTTTCAAATAATGCTCTTGCTAATGTGTTTTGTACATTATTATATGTAACAACACGGTCTGGGTCTTGATTACATTTTACTAAATAATCTTTTAAATTATTATCTGCTATTGTTTTTAATTCTGTAATAATTGTTGAATATTTATTGATAAAGTCATAATTTTTATCAATTTTTACATTTGAATAATTATTAAACATTTCTGATCTATTTGCATTGCATATATTAGTTTGTTCTTCTAAAACAACATTCTTAAAAATACATTCACTATTAATTTTTGATACAATAGCAGTTAAATCTTTTATAGTTTGAATTGTTTCAGGTTTAATAAATTCATTATACATACATTCATCTTTATTTACAACATTTGGGTCTTTACAATTATTTAATATAGTAATTAATTTATTTAATTTTGTATCATAATTTAAGCGTTCTATATTTGTAATTAAACAACTATTACTATCTTCACTTAATACATAAGGGCGAAAATTTGTAAACATGTTAGATAAATCTTGTTCAAAAACTGCCGCATTATTATATTCATTTTGACTATTATCAACGAAAGAAAATAAATTATATGCATTTCTTGAACTATTATCATAGCCGGTAATTACATTATTAATTGAATCAATATTTACTGACATATAATAAAATATAATTAGAATAATTTTATTTTTATATAAAATAATAACTTTTTCTATACATAACATATACATGAACGAAAAAATTAAATACGGAATTCTTGCATTCTTAGTACTACTTATAGTATACTATTTAATAACAGTACCAAGTGATAAAGAAAACTTTGAAGCTGCTACTAAACAAACCGAAGTTAAAATTCCCGCCTTATATGATCGTGAATCCGGACAAGTTGTATCAGGCTCCGAATTTTTAGGTGTTCCAGATGAAGTTGCAACCGCATGGGGTGCATCATATGGTACAAATGAAAATTTAGATGATGGCAATGATGGTGTTTATGGATTAAATTATGCTATGTGCAGTAAATCATGCTGTAGTCCACAATATCCACCACCATTTGAAGTAGATAAAGATGTTGTAGTTGATAAGATGAAGGGAGAATTTGTTCCATCACCATACGCTTGCAATAACGCATGGCAAGATAGTGGTTGTGTATGCATGACCAAAAACCAAAAAGATTTCTTAGCATCTCGTGGTGGTAACTGTGGCGCAGCATAAGATAATTCGTAAAGTTAATTAAATAATAATATATTTTTAATATATTATTATAAAAATGCATTACTATGAAAGAAATATAGTTGAAATAAAAACAGAATATACAGACTTTTTTATAAATATGGTTTCTCCATTAGTTTTTGAAGGAATGGAATCAATTTATATGAAAGCAAAAGATTTAGAAAAACAATATCATGAAGCAAGCTTGAAAAATATACAAATTAAAAATCCTGGTGTATTAAAATTATTTCAGCACTTTTTAAAAGGTATACCTACTTTGAATGTAAATTTAATAGAATCGGAAATGGTTAGAATTAGAGATTCGAGTAAACATGCCGACATTTTTGAAAAATTAATTAAGGCTGTTATTAAGAGTAATATTATTTTATTAACTTATAATGCATCTGGTAAAGAATGTAAATTAGTTAATGAAAAATTTCATGAAAAGATAGATATTAATAATTTTATACATAAGATTTATATTGAATGTGCAATTCAATTTTATAATAACCCTGAATTATTTTGGGATAAATATCCTCAAATTGAAATTCAAAAAAATAAAAGAGAGGCAATCAATATAATTAAAAGTTGTATTAGAGAAGCAATAATTAAAGTATTACCTTTAGAAAATATATTAGTAGAATATTTAAAGAACGAATATATTAAAGACCCTGATTTGAATCATGAAGAAAGAGTACGTAAATTACTATTAGATGAAGATAAACAAATTAATTTATTTGATGAAAATATGCCTATTCTAGATCCAAAAGATAATGGTGAAGAAGAGGAATCTAATAAATTATTTAAAGAACTTAATAAAAATTTATCAAATATGGATGATTTAATTTTAAATAAACATTCAGAAGATAGAAGAGACGTAGAACATTTTGATAATAGACGAGATAAGTATGATAGAGAAGATAGAGATAGAAGAGATAGAGATGATAGAGATGATAGGGATAGAAGAGATACTCCAAAAAGATTAAATACAGAAGAAGAATATAATGCAAGAATTAATGCAGCAGGATATAGTTTAGATTTATTAAATAAAAATAAAAAGAATACACGAGATGAAAATAGAGAAAGAGATGATAATAGAGACAGAGATGATAATAGAGACAGAGATGATAATAGAGACAGAGATGATAATAGACATAGAGAAGACTCTGATGATTTTAATGTAAAAAAACAAAATATAATAGAAGATAAAATAAACAAAATAAATTCAAAAGAATATTATAATGCCATGTTTATGTAAAAATTAAATTTTATCTTTAAACATATTATATAGAATGTTTAAACGATTAATTAAAAATCCTGTAATAATTGCAGTTGTCGCTGGGCTTATCGTATATGCCTATATGGCATGGAATAGAAAGAAAGAGAATGAAAAGAGATTAAAAAAGGGAAAGAAAGTTAAGGAAGAAAATAAATATGATAATATTATTATTCCCGGTGTAACTGCAGTAATAGTATGGTTTATTGCATATGGTTATTTTAATAGCAGACCTGGTGAAAATCAACTTCAAAATAATCAAGAAGTAGGAACACCACAATTTAAATTAGCTAAAGAATCTGCATCAAATTCTGATATCAGACGTTCATTTACTTTAGTAAATAAAACAGGTGGTATATCATTACCTACTGCACCTGATATGTTTATGGATTTAGCATAATTTAATTTAAATTTTATTGAATTATAAATTTGCGTTTGTTTAATTTAATATTTTATAATCTTATATTAAATATTATAAAATGGGAAGTATAAAAGATATCGAAATGAGAGATGGAAATAAGTTACCTATAAGACAATTTAAATTATCAGACATGGTTATAAATCCCGCAATAATTATGATAGCAAAACGTGGTAGTGGTAAAAGTTGGGTTGTCAGAGCAATCATGCACCATTTTAGAGATATACCATGTGGTATAATTATTGCTCCAACTGACAGAATGAACCCTTTTTATAATGTATTTTTTCCAGATAGTTATATACATTATGCATATAAAACAGAAACCATACAAAAATTATTATCAAGACAAACTGAAATTATAGAAAAAGCAGACAAAAGGAAAAAAAATGGTGGAAAACCAATTGATGCTAGGACATATATAGTTATGGATGATTGTTTGAGTAGTAAAGGGGCTTGGATGAGAGATCAACCAATTTCAGAATTATTATATAACGGAAGACATTATCAAATTATGTATATTTTAACTATGCAATATCCTTTGGGTATTTCACCAGAATTAAGAACTAACTTTGATTATATTTTTTTATTAAAAGAAGAATATATATCTAACCAGAAAAAATTATTTGACCATTATGCTGGTATGTTTCCAAATCTTGATGCTTTTAGACAAGTATTTAATATATTAGTACAAGATAACGGTTGTATGGTTATAGATAATAGAAGAAAAGCACAAAATTCTTTAGAGAGATTATTTTGGTATAGAGCACCAGATTTGACAAATGTGACAGTTAATATGGGTTGTAATCAATTTAGAAAATATCACGAAAATAATTATGATAAAAATTGGCGTAATAAGAAGAAAGATTTTGATTTTGGTTCATGGTGTACTAATATGAAAAAATCAAAATCAACAATTGAAGTTGAAAAAGAAGAAGTTGATGATAAAGGAAATATCGTAAATAAAAAAGAAAAAAGTTTAGAAAGATTCAATAAAAATCATAGACAATATTCGTCTGGTGGATATAATTATTAAAATATTTATACTGCTGATATAAAGTATTTATTAATTTTATCTCTATTTCTTGTATCTAAATCGTTAAGAGTTAAAATCCACGGGTCTGGTTGTGAGAACATAGTTGCAAAAATATCACTGGGGAAAACTGGTTGATCTAAATCTTCTCTAGGAGAACGTGGTAAATATCTATATTCTATTTTTTGTTGTGGTAATAAATTATATTTATAACGAAAATATTGATCAACATATATTATAATAAAACCAATTATTAAACAAATCAAACCAATTGTTTGATATTTCATATAATATTAAACAATATAAATAAATTTAATTATAATTAATAAAATTTAATTAAAATTTATGCAGATGCTTCTTGTTTCTTTTGTTTCATCTTTTCTAAAAGATCTTTAGCTTTATTAATATTTTCTTCTAGTTTAGTAGAAGTTTGACTTGTAGATCTTACTTGTTCAGTAAGTTCTTCTACTTGTTTTGATAATTCAGTAGGTTTTGCTTCAGTTTCACTTCTTTTCTTTTCTGCAAGTTTTGCTCTAAGTTTTTCTTTTAATTTAGATGTATCATGTGTATTTTGTTGTACTAATGGTTGTTTTAATTCTTTCTTTGGAGTATCTTTTTCTTCAATACCTTGTTTAATTGAATCTTTTACTCTTTGTTTGTGATCTTTAGATGCGGTATTAATTTTATCTTTTGTTTTACCAATAAGAGCATTCATTTCAGTCATATCTTTTTCTTGTTTATTTTTTAATCTTTCCATTTCAAGCTTTTTCTTTTCAACTTGATCTAAACCATCCATAATCTTTTGTTGGTTTTCGTCAGCGTATTTTTGTTCAGCGACTTTAGTTTTATCATCTGGGTTTGGATCCCATGCACACCATTTACCAGTTGGCATAACAAAAATTGGGAAAAACTTATCATATTTATTTAATTCTTTTGCTGCAGCAGATGCTTGTTCATAGGTTTTAAAAACAGATTGATTGTTATAAATTCTAATCTTAAGAGCTCTAACTGTACAATTCATAATACCTTCTGGTGATGCAAATGATACAAGAACATATGATTCTTCACCTTTATCTTCATCAAGATTGTCAATTTTAGTATATTTTTCCATATCTTGTTCATATGTTGTTTCTGGAAAGCTTGATTGGACATCTTCAATATGAGTTGCTGTTTGTTCTGTTTCAGTCAATGAATTTTCTTGTTCAGACATTAATATGATATTTAAAATAAACTATTTTTTAAATATGTTAAAATAATTTAAAAACAATTTTTATAATATAATAGAAATAATATTTAAAAAGAGGGATGATATGGCCAATCTAAATCTTTGCAGATATTTTTCCAAATTAAATCTTGAGTTCTTAATTTATCTCTACTTTTAAGTAAACCAAAATATTTTGCATTGTTATCCATTCTATCTTTAACAGATTGATTATTCGATATACTTCCTATAATTAAAAATAATTTATGTAAGACATATGAATAGTTAAGATAATTTGCTCTATCTGATGGTTTATATTTTTTAAATGGACCTTCTGTTTTTCTAAACATTTTTTTTATTTCATCTTCTTCATCGCGAGTTAAAGATGGTGGAGGAGTATTAGTTACATGAGAAAACATTAAATAATTATGTTCATAAAATAAATTTAATCTATATTTTTTAAGAATTTTTTTAATTATAACAGGTGTAATTTCTTCTGGTGAAATAACCATTTTTTTCATTT
>JACCDO011239419.1_pt1 | contig 25306 bp, 28 predicted proteins | sample 7446101 | NCBI WGS metagenome assembly JACCDO01 (sample SAMN15323440, study PRJNA562643) | freshwater metagenome | isolation source: river surface water | place: USA:Blue River Watershed | collected 2017-08-16 | reverse complement strand
ATTTATTATAGATCACTGTGCGAAGTTTGTATGTCTCACGGAGTTGGTCATAATATACCTCGCTGGCAAAGAGCTGGTTATAAAATAAAATCACAATGTGAAAAATGCGGGTTTAAAAGCCCGCATCAAGAAGTGTTTAGAGTGTTTCACATTGACGGCAATTTAGACAACTGTCGGCCTACAAACTTAAAGACTATATGCTGTAACTGCTCGAATATCCTCGCCAAGGAGGGAATTACTTGGCGTCAGGGCGACCTTGTTGCTGACTATTGATTGAACAGATTGATAAAGTTCGTCAATAGTTGCATCATTTTTAATAATATGATCAAACTCAGTGCCAACCCATGCTGTTTCGCTGGCGTGTATTTTGCGCATTTTTAGTTCTTGGAATGCCCAATTATGTCCTTTGTTTGCTTCAACAGCAATATCGTACCAATCTGGTAAGTCACCTCGTTGAACCCAAATAATTTGTCCGCCTGCGTTTTTAATACTAGAAATTTCGTTAGGAAAACGACAATCAGAAATTACTACGTGGTCTTTAGAATTGCGAAGTTTGTTTTCTAAGCTAGCAATCCATATATCGTCATGGAAACCTTTGCGGCATACTTCTGTGCCCCAGTATTGCAAGACCCAGCGTGGAGTAAGAGTAGGCATGTCTAATCGTTTAGCCCACCACGGATCAACTTGCTCTCGCCACTCTCGGGCTTCCTTAGTTCGCCCTTCTAGCATTGTTCGGTCCCATCCAAACACTGCGCTTACAGCATCTTTGAGAGTGCTGGCAAATGACTCACGTCTAAACTCGTGAAAATTAACTAGATAGTCGGCTACTGTATCTTTGCCACTGCCTATAAAACCGCAAATACCTATAATCATAAATGTCTCCTATTAAAGACATTATACTATAGATTTATTACAAGGTCAAATGAGTTGGTTATCCAATAATCCAGCCGTAGCCAGAACCGCCAGGAACCAATTTCATTAAGTCGTCAATGAGCTTGTCCATTTCTGCCTGAGCTTCAGTTTTCATAGCTGCGCCATTTAAGCTGCCGCCACCTTGTGGGCCAGCAATTTGGCTAAACTTTTCACGTGCTTGTCCTAGCATCATTTTGCAATTGGCTAAAGAGTAGTCTTTAATCCATTGTCCTGAATAAACATCATCAATGATAGCAAAGTCTGGCTTGGTGTTATACACCTGCAACATAACGCTTTCTTCACCGCGAGGACGTTGATGAATAATAAGTTTATGAGTTTGTGGGTGCCAAGTAAAATTAATAAATGACCCAAACATTTTACCTACTAGTTCTTGATATTGTGAAAATAATTCATAGGTAGCTAGCCCGCCCATATTTGTCGAACTTAACAAATAAGTGTTTGTGTAGGCCAAGTTAAAAGGTTCAAATACTGTACCGCCAGTACCGTTGCCTGTGCGAGATCCTACTGAACGTCTAAAAATTTGACGTACTTGTTGAATTTCTTTGGGTAATATGTATTCGTTATTACTTTCAGTTAGCGTTAGATGACAATAACTTTCTTCTACAGCATTATCGCTGCGCTGACGGAAAACCGCCAAACTGCGATTTAGTGCTGTTTCGTAATGTATAGGATCTAGCTCTACATCGATCATGCCATCGCCTAGCATGGCTTTGCAGTAGTCAAAAACCTGTTGTTTTGCTTGGTCAGTTGTACTCATAATACTATTTATCGTAGCGGTAAATATATGACTATGCCAAGACTCTCGCTATACCGCCCGCAAAAGGGCAACGATTATAAGTTTATTGACAAAAATATTTGGGAAATGTTCCAAGTTGGGGGCACGGATGTGCTGGTCCATAAGTACATTGGCCCTGGTTCGTCAGTACAAGGAGATACCCCTAGTACTCCTGCTTACACAACAGACGATCCTTTTCAAATACAAGATTTGTTATTTTTAGAAAATCGAGATCGAAAATACGATCCTGATGTTTATGTGTTGCGAGGAGTTTATAATCTAGCAGATATTGACTTTAATCTAAGTCAGTTTGGGCTATTTTTACAGAATGATACTATCTTTATGACATTCCACATTAACGATACTGTGGAAAAATTAGGTCGTAAGATTATGGCAGGCGATGTAATTGAGTTACCTCACTTGGCAGACGAGTATGCATATAATGATTTACAATATGCATTAAAAAGATTTTATGTTATTGAAGAAGTTTCTAGGGCAGCAGAAGGATTTTCAGTAACATGGTATCCTCATCTATATCGTGCAAAATGCAAACCGTTAGTTGATAGTCAAGAATACAAACAAATTCTTGACGGCATTGCAAATACTGATGCTGACAAAGGCACCTATAACTCAGCAATTACTTATTATCCAGGCGACATTGTAACAGGCACCGATGGTAAGAAGTACGAAGTTATTCAAGAAGTAACAGGCATTGCTCCGCCTAATGTAACCTATTATGTTATTGCTGATACGCTAAAAGATATTATCAGTACCTACAATAAAGAAATGCAGATTACTCAAGCAGTGTTGGATCAAGCAGAAGCTGATGCTCCAACAAGTGGGTACGATACTTCAACGTTCTTTACCTTACAAAGAACTGACGACGGTACAGCAGAATTGGCTACTGTTGATGCTAGCCAAGTAACTGTTGATGCTGCAACTCAAGCAACAGATGTTGATGGTAACCTGTTGTACGATACTAACGGCGATCCTATATATGTTGGCCAAACTTCAAGCTCTGTGCTAATGCCAGCAGAAGGCGATGGCTACAACGGATACCTAACCAAAGATGGACTGCCTCCAAACGGTGCTCCATTTACTGCTGGCATTGCATTCCCGTTAAATCCATCAGTTGGTCAATTCTGTTTAAGAAAAGATTACTTACCGCATAGACTTTTTAGATTCAACGGCACTCGTTGGACAAAATTTGAGGATAATGTACGTATGACTATGAGCAACTTAGGGGCCAGTGATGTTGGTACCGGTGATACATTTGAAGGTAAAGACATACGTCAAACACAAAAAGCTACTTTTGTTAATAATACAACAGTTAATACTATTGACGGACACGTCACTGAAGAAAAACAAAGCCTATCTAAGGCTCTTAGACCGCAGGCGGATGAATAATGGATTATTTTTACGACGGACAGATACGAAGATATGTAACACAGTTCATGCGTGTGTTTATTGGATTTAAATATAAGGCCGGTGATGGTACTGAAAATGCAGTTCCTGTAGGGTATGGAGACATGACCAGGCAAGTGGCTGCTATTATCAAAGAAAACTCAGAAAACAAAATGCCCACCGTGCCTAAAATTTCTTGCTATATCAGCGGGCTTGAACTATCTACTGATCGGTTAGGCGATGCAACCTTTGTTAGCAAGGTGCATATTAGAGAACGTAGATACACAGATGCCAGTGGCACTAGAGAATATCAAAATGTTCAAGGCGGTAATTATACTGTTGAACGTCTAATGCCTACACCATTTAAATTAACAATGAAGTGCGACATTTGGACTAGTAACACTGATCAGAAATTACAACTATTAGAACAAATTTTAGTGTTGTTCAACCCTAGTCTTGAATTACAAACTACAGACAACTATCTAGACTGGACTAGTTTAAGTACTCTTTATCTAACCACTACAAATTTTACTAGTCGAACTATTCCAGCAGGTGCAGAAAGTGAGATTGATGTTTGCACATTAGAATTTGAAATTCCTATTTGGATTACTCCGCCAGCTAAAGTTAAGAAGCTTGGCATCGTGCAAAGTGTTATTTCAAATGTGTTTATGGAAAGTGGAGATATTGTAGGCTTGGAAGACCTAGTCTATAATCGAAGAAGTGGTGCATTTGGTACCACTACAAACAGATATCGAGTGTTATTGTTTAAATCAAACACAGGAAGTTTATCAGACCACCAATACGATTTAACATTGGTTAATCCTTCTCAAGCTGTGTTATCTTTGGGATTAGATCAGAAAGAATACAAGAACGGTGAACCGGTTGAATGGGATGCCATTCTAGAAGTTCAAGGCGGATACGTTGCTGGCAGTGAAATATGGTTTAAAAAATCAGACGGCACTGAGATATTAGGAACATTTGTAATTAATCCCTTAGACCGAAGCATATTAACAGTAACTTTAGATGCTGATACATATCCAGGTAACGACGATATTGTAGGAATATCAGAATCTAGAGGTACTGTAGATGCTATTATAGATCCTTACAAATATAATCCTTTAGAAGTCTATGGCGGGTACAGCGGCATTCCTGTAGGAATTAGATTTTTAATGCTTGACGATGTTAATAACAGCGCCAACCGTGGGGGATTTATTGAGTATCCTAGTAACCCTGCAGACAGTACTAGAATCCCATATCGTGGTCCTCAGGCTTGGAGAGAAGAAAGCAACAATGATAGTTCCTGGGAAAACCAAGACGGTACTGATCCAGTAATCAAAGCTAATTCTATTATTGAATGGGATGGAGCACACTGGGTAGAAATTTGGGATCCCGCCGAAGGTGAAGCAGATACTGTTATTCAAAATATTCGCACAGGTATCAAATACCGCTGGGACGGAGAACAGTGGCTCAAAGCGTTTGAAGGTGAATACGGGCCAGGAAACTGGAACTTCAAACTAGTCTAACGATAAGTACTGGCATGCAACAGCGTGCCGGCTTATTATTCCTAGCAAAAACCACAGGTAGAGTTCTTCTAATTTTAGAAGACAGTCGCTGGACTGTACCTACATTTCCTAGAGCTGGACCATTATTAGAAGACGCTCAAAATCTATTATTGGATTATTGTAAGGGTAAAATTTTACCTATAGAACTGTACCTCAGTGAAGACAAAGGGTTTGAATATGGCACCTATGTTTGCGTGGTAGATCAAGAATTTTTAACTTGTGCTACACCAACTGTATGTTGGGCTGAACTAGATTATTTGCCCAAACAGTTGCATACCGGATTAAAGACAACTTTAAATAATCAAATAATTCGAGTTAAAATAGAAACTATTATGGAGTTAGAAAAATGATGCTTCAGCAAACTGAAAGATTTCAAAATGATATAAAGCAATACAACGAAGCCATTGAAAAAATGGCTGACGGTCAAGACAAAATAGACTCAAAAAAACTTCTAAACGATCTTATCTACGAAGTTAAAAACATGGATAATATGTATCTTGACATGGTATATGCTAAACAATTGCCTTCAACAGGAAATGATATGAGAGAGAAAATTATTTCTATTAGAAAACAATTAGACAACAAAATTAAAAACACACGAGGGCAGTAAGTTTATAAATACACATCGATAAACTGCTCATATATTTAGGAGAAAAAATGATAGAATTTATTCCAATTCGAGATCGACTTTTAGTTAAAAAAATTGAAGATTCGATGAAAACTAAAAGCGGATTAGTCCTATCTGACGATACTAAAGAGCGACCAACAAAGGGCGAAGTATTATCAGTAGGCGACGGAAAATTAAATGACGACGGAAAATTAATTCCGATGGTTATTAAGAAAGGAGACCACATTGTGTATCCAAAATACGCAGGTCATCCTATTAAACTAGACGGAATTGAATATTTAATTTTAGACGAAAACGAAGTACTAGGTGTAATTAAAGGGGAATTAAACAATGGCTAAAATTAATAATAGAGTTGTTACATTTGGCGATGACGCTAGAGAAAGACTTGTTAAGGGTGTTAATATTCTAGGGGATGCTGTTAAAGTTACTTTAGGTCCAAAGGGACGAAATGTAGTAATTCAAAGACAGTTCGGTGCTCCTCATGTTACAAAAGACGGAGTAACTGTTGCTAAAGAAATTTTCTTAAAAGACAAATTAGCAGACACAGGCGTTCGTATGATCAAGCAGGCTGCTAGTCATACTTCAAACGAAATCGGTGATGGTACTACAACATCTACAGTGTTAGCACAGGCTATGATTAGAGAAGGAATTAAATTTGTTAAGGCAGGAATTAGTCCTATTAATTTAAAACGAGGAATCGATAAAGCTGTTGCCGAAGCTATTGAAGAGCTTGGAAAAATCAGCAAGGTCTGCTCAGATGAAAAAACAATCACGCAAGTAGCAACTATATCTGCCAATAACGACAACGAAATGGGATCTTTGATTTCTAAAGCGTTAATGGCAGTAGGAAAGAACGGGGTAGTTAGTGTTGAAAACAGCACAAACTTGAAAGACGATTTTATTCAGGTAAGTGGTCTATCTTACGATCACGGATATCTAAGTCCTCAGTTTGTAAATTCAGACAAGCAACGTTGTGTTCTTGAAAACCCTTATATTTTAATATGCGATCGTCCTATTTTAAACATGAACGATTGTATGTCAATTTTAGAAAAATTAGTTCATACAAAACGTCCTTTCTTAATTATGGCTGAAACCATCGAAACTGATGTATTAGCTACGTTAGTAATTAACAATCTAAATGGAGCTATTGTTTGCTGTGCTGTGCTTGGTCCGGATTATAAAGGTCCTAAGCGTAGTAGGCTTATAGAAGATATTGCAATCTTAACTGGTGGTAAAGTTATCTCTGATGCCACAGGTAAGCGTGTAGAAAATGCAGAATTAGAAGATTGTGGTCAATGTAATAGAATTGAAATTTCTAAAGACTCCACTACTATCATTGGCGGTCATGGCGATAAAGAACAAATTCAAGCCAGAATAAAAGAAATCCAAGAGGTTCTTGACGGTGATGATAGACTCGATGGTGTTTTTGGAATTTTAGATCTAGAGGAACGTATCGCTAATCTTTCAGGCGGTGTTGGCATTATTCGAGTTGGCGCTGCTACTAAAATGGAGTTAGGTGAGAAAAAAGATCGTATTGACGATTCATTACACGCAACTAAAGCAGCCATTAAAGATGGTGTAGTTCCTGGCGGTGGCGTAGCTTACATTAGAATCAAAGAAAGACTTAAAAATCTTAAAGGTGCTAATGAGGAACAAAATGCGGGAATACAAATAGTGTTACGTGCTATGGAAGAACCGCTTCGACAAATTGCATTTAACGCAGGCGACAGTCCAGACGTTATTGTGAATAAAGTAATGGAAGGTTCGGACGAATTTGGCTACGATGCTAGCAATAGTTCGTTTGGTAATATGTTTGACATTGGTATTATTGATCCGACTAATGTAACTAAAACTGCCTTAATAAACGCTGCCAGTGTAGCTGGTTTGTTATTAATTACCGATTGTGCAATCTACGAAGATGAGGACGAACAAGATTTAAATATTGTCGGCCCAAGCCCAGCAGCTGGTCAAGATCTTCCACCGCAGTATAATCAATAACAAATATTAACCCCAAACAAAAAGGCGCATAATGCGCCTTTTTGTTATACAAGTTTTAATTACGGCTTAGCTGGCCATTGAATATCCCATGGATAACCTTGCTGCTTAGTAATATCTCTAAGGGCTTGACGGTAAGTTGCCCACGCTGTTTTTTGAGCATCTGTAAATCTTGCTTGAGTAACAGGCAAATCAGAAAAATCACTCTCTACTAACAATTGTGTGCGCTTTTCAATAGCAGCTTCTTCTAACTGAGCTTGGTTTGGCGGGATGGTAATATAAAACTCACCAACTCCATCAACTATTTGACCAAATTCCCCGGCCTTTAATCTGGTGTACATTTCTCTCTGAAATGGATCTGCTTCGTTTGGAGAGGCATAAAACTTTACAGGATTAGTACAGCCTTTGAATAATATGGTGCACCAGACGGCATCGACCGCAAGCATTTCTCTAATTAGAGTTACTTCTTGCACATCTGCTCGTGTAAATATCTTCGACATTGGATCTCCTAAAACAATTATTTTACTAGTTATTTATGCCGTTTTGACTAATATGCGGCATGCCCAATTGAGACCGTTTATCGTATGCGTATTCTGGGTAAAACGGGCCGTTTTTGTCAATAAAGTGAAAAAACGCCTGAACTTGATAACTATCCGGGCCAGCATCAAACGCATCTCTCCAATGATCAACTTCGCATCCTCTATAAATTATAGCATCTCCTGGATTTTGATCAATAAGTACTCCTGGTTCAACATACATTCCCCAGCGATACGAAGAATCTTTTAGCATATATTTGAAATCAAAACATACAGTAGAGCTTATTTCGCAACTAGGGCGATCTCTATGTATATCTAATTTCATACCAGGGCGATAAACTCTATAATACGTATATGTTGGGCATAACTCTAATCCAGTAGCTTGTTCCATATGAGGTTTTAAAAAATGCAATAATGTTTCCATTAATGTATCACCATACACTGAATGAGCATTTTCTACTTGGGCTTCGGTACCTGTTTCGGGAGTAAATTCTGTTTGTTCTTTTAATAATGCGTACTTGCCAACTATCCGACATACGTCAACAGGAATTAATTTTTCTACTGCCAAATATTTTTGTTCTTTAAAAAGTGCGGCTGTCATTTAAACGGTGCTCCTAAACTCCAACATACTAAACTATATCTAGTGCCTCGAGTAACAGGGGACACTTGATGATAAACATGTGACGGAAATACTATAACAGATCCTTTTGGTCTAATTTCTGTACAAGTAAGATATCTTTCAGCTGCATGTGGGCCAAAGTCAAATTGTAAATTTCCGCCTTCGTATTCGTCTGGATCATTTAAACTAATTGTAACACTAATTTTTCTAATTTTTCCAATCATATAGGGATTGGAAGTTTTATTATGACTCTCCGGCATTGGGTCGCCGGATTGATTTAAAAAAGGTGTGCCATCTGGATTTTTGTGGATTGGATCAACTTCGGGATCAAACTTTTGAAACGGCTCATGGTTTGAATCAGTATGCCATCCATAAAATTGATTAATACCGTACTTGGTAAATTGCATTTCTTCAGTATAGTCCCAATCAAAATTCCATCCAGCATTTTGATTTGCGGTCTTAATAAACGGCCAAACTAAATCATACAACCATGGCGCATCAATAAATGTAACGTCAGAATCTCTAACATAAGTTTCTTTGTCATCTATGCCTTTGGACTTCAAAGATTCTACGGTTTCGCTATGAGAAGGAATAGTATTAACTCCTTCAGTTTTTTGTCGCCAGTCGCCAACTGATCCTCTAACAGCATCTTTGCCGTATTTGTTTTTACTTTCGATCATCTGAGTCAAACCTAACTCAATTATTTGGTCGCAGATATGTGGCGGGATAGCTGATTTAAAATACCAATAATTGTGTTTTAGATTCACTTAAACAATGCTCCATGGACATGCCCTACAAGGACATATTTTGTGCCTTTGGTTACAGGTGAAATTTTATAAGGAATATATGATGGAAACACAAAACATGCTCCTTGCTCGTTTGTAATTTCTGAATCAATATTTACATTTAAAAACTCTAGTTGGCCACCTTCGTAATCTTTAGGGTCTGACAAATTAATAACAAATGTAATTTTTCTAGAAATTGACATAGAATTAATGTCAATGTGCATGTCGTAAAAATCACCTTCGGAATACTTGAATACCTGAGGGAAATCTTGATCAATAATTCCAAGTAAATTAAAATCATAAATTTCAGTGTTAGCACCTTTAGTTACATCTCGAATATTTAAAAAAGGAAATCCTGCTGTGTCACCACGTAATTTTTGTCTTTTACTTTTATGAAAGTCTTTTTTTCCTACAACAGTTGCAGGTAACCAAAGTTCTTCAACACATGTTGATAGAATGTCCTGACAATCCTGTGGGGTGAATAGTTCTGATTTATTAATTGATACAATTTCTAAAGATGCTGCTTTAATTGACTCGTTCTGAGCAGCATCGGTAAAATTAGATGACAGTACAGTTTCGTCTGATTTAGTAGTTGGCATAAAAACTCCGTGATAAAATAATATACATTACTTATCAAAACACAATTTTACAATAATTATTTTTGATCAATATTTTAATATGGTTGTACTACCACGGTTAAATATTTGATGAGAGACCACATTTCTAAAATACCAGCGGATTTTGAACTGTTACATGCTCCTGTAGAGATCAATTTACGAGAACAGGAATTTATAGAACGGTTTATTTTAGGCCCGCATTTTCCATGGTTTTGGCAAGACCAGCAAACATTCGGCGACGAAGAGGCTATTCCCCAATATATAAAGCCTTACATGAAATCTTACAACGGTCAATTTTTAAGTCATACGTTGCTGTTTAGGACTGAAGTAGAATCAGTTAAACATACTGAAAGACCACCTAACGAAATTAGCGGTCATTTTGAATTTTTTCTAGAATTGTTTAATCGTTTTATGGTTAATAACAATCTTAAATATTCCAATATTTTTAGAGCAAATTTAAACCTTACTTGGCACAATAGTGATTTACATACAGCTCCTCATTTGGACCATCATTGGCCCCATAAGAATTTTATCATGTATCTAAATTCGTGCGAGCAAGGGCAAACTATTGTATGGCCTGAAGATTTTTCAACCAGTTATATGATTCCCTGTGTTCAATATACTGCGGTAACTTTTAAACAACAGTGGCACGCCCAACGGTATCCAGCGCCGGGATCTAAGAGGTTAGTGTTAGTAATTACATATATATAGTGCCATGAGAACACATCTATGAACGACAGCGAAAATTTTATTGGAATCTATGACAATGTATTTTCTGCCGAAGAGTGCGACGAAATCATAGAATATTTTAATACTTTAGAGTCAAGAAATTTGGTATTAAATTCTTCACAATATTCCAGCGGAGTCAAAACTTTAAGAAATGATAGCAGTGTTTTTATGATGGAGCCTACTACATTTCGTGTTAAAGCTACTGGCAAGTATCTGCACATTTTTATAGAAAAGTTTAAAGCCTGTTATGAAGATTATACGGCTCGATACGATATATTACATCAAGGTGTTGCAAAGCACGGTGTGCTTGGTCTAAAGGTACAGAAAACTTTGCCAGGCGGTGGATTTCATAATTGGCATTTTGAAAATTCAAAAATGGAAGATTCAGGAAGGCTCCTAACAGTTATGTTGTACCTTAATGATATTACAGAAGGCGGTGAAACTGAATTTTTGTATTACAAAAAGCGTGTTAAGCCTGTTAAAGGAAGATTGTTAATTTGGCCTAGTGGCTTTACGCATACACATAGAGGAAACCCGCCGTTATCTGAAACTAAGTTTATTTTAACTGGTTGGGTTGATTTACTAGAATAAAAGGATCTTATGAATATAGTTATAGTTGGCGGGGGAACTGCTGGATGGATTACTGCGTTATTAGCCGCGGTCCGACATCCTAACCACCAAATTACCGTCATTGAATCTTCAAAGATCGGAGTTGTTGGTGTAGGTGAAAGTACCACAGGATTTTTTACCAATGTCTTGATGAACGACTTTGCAGACCTAGGTTGCGATATTAATGAATTTATTATCGAAACTGGGGCAACTTTAAAATACGGTATTAAACACAAAGGTTGGACTAACAACATAGATGAAGCATACATTGGACCTATTGATGGTTCTTGGACTAATGCTAGTACTCCTGATCCGTTTTTTTGCTGGGGAGTTGCGCATTTAGATCACGACGACTTATTAACAACCTCTCGATGCGGATATTGGACTAAACACGGATTATCAAATTATGATCTTAATTCTAAGACATTTCCAAATCCTACACATGCTATGCACGTAGATGCACACTTAGTTGGAAAATATTTTAGAAAACTTGCTCTAAGAAAAAACAATGCAACACACATCGATGCAGTAGTTACAAAAGTTAATTTAGATAGTGTTACTGGAAATATAACAAGTTTAAATTTAGACAATGATACAACTATAAAAGGCGATTTCTTTATAGATTGCTCGGGTTTTCATAAAGTACTGATTAAAGAAATGCCAACTAAATGGGTTAGTTTTCAAAAAAATCTACCTTTGAATACAGCAATTCCGTTTTTATTAGACTATGACGAAAATGAAACACCGGAGCCATACACAACTGCTTGGGCTCAAAAAAATGGGTGGATGTGGAGAATTCCTTTGCTAGATAGACGCGGCAATGGATATGCTTTCTGTGATGCATTTACTACTCCAGACAAGGCTGTAGAAGAAATCGAAACTATATTGGGTAAAAAAATTAATGCCAACAAAGTAATTAAATTTGATAGTGGCCGTCAAGAATCTTCTTGGGTTAAGAATTGTCTAGCTATTGGATTAAGCAGTGCATTTTTAGAACCATTAGAAGCTACATCAATTCACAGTTCTATAGTACAGGCAAGGATGTTTATATTTGAATATCTTAAACCCACTATAGAAGAAACTTTAAACACCGGTTCTATGAACATACACAATAATCGTGTAAGAAAAATGTATGATGATGTAAAAGATTTCTTAGTCATGCATTATATGGGTGGCAGAGACGACAGCGAATTTTGGAAATACATTAAAACAGGTGTTACTCAAACAGAATTTGTCGCTGATCTATTAGCTATGATTAAAACTAAAGTTCCTACCACCCACGATTTTCCTGGATACTTTGGTTCAGCTGGTTGGCCATTGTATAGCTATGTAATGGCAGGGCTGCATTTAATAGATAAAGATTTAGCAAAGAAAGAACTTGATCTTGATTTATTAGGTTACGGGCCGCTTGAGCCTGTTACAGCAGATACATATTACGAAACAGTTTATCAATGGCACCAAGAGGCAGCACCGTGGTTATCATATAAAGATTTTGTAAAACACTTTAGAGATATGCGATATAACAATGGATTATCAGATAAAAAATATTAAAGATGAAATTCTTGTAATTGAGAATATTATTCCTAAATCATTCCAAGATGCAATTATTGATAGAGTTCAAGGGGTGAATCATTTTCCTTGGTTTCTGTTACATCGTATTGGACACCCCGATCATTACGGAGTAGGTACTACTCCTAACTACGTTGATCCTAACATTACCGACGATGTAGGTTTTTTCCACATGGCGTTTGACGGTAATGTAACTTCCCCTCATTTTGATTTTTTTAGACCAATACTAGATTTTTTTACAGAAAAAACAAATATTGAAATTAAAAATATTCTTAGAATACGTCTTAGATATACACATAAAGGAAAAGGGCACGACGGATCCAAATATGCTGCGCCGCACGTAGATTTTAATACAGGCCATCCTTATAATACATTAGTGTATTATGTTGATGATAGTGACGGCGACACCATTATATTTGATAAAATTTTTAATCCTCAAGAAGAGATTTATAATCCAGTATTTGCTGATCCGTTGCCCGAGTTAGTAAGAATTACACCTAAAAAAGGTTCAGGATTATTTTTTAACGGCCATCGATATCATGCCGGAAATTATCCAGTAACACAAAGTTCTAGAATAGTAATAAATTTTGATTTTGAGACGCAATGACACATCCGTATAAAAATTATCTTATTTGTAGAGACGATTATTTTGATAATCCTCAAGCAGTTATCGAATTATCTAAACAAGTAAATTATAGTAGATCTACATATTATCCAGGCGAACGAACAGGTAACTTATTAGGAATGGAGGATAAAAATATAAAAGAGTTTGCTGATTGGTTCGCTAATCGTATCAGTTTTGATATTTTTCCTGGCATTCGAATGTTTGAACTTATGTTATGCTTCCATCGAAACTTTCCTAGTCCAGATCCTTATTATAATCGAGGACTAATACATAACGATGTTGGAAACATGGCGGGATTAGTGTATTTGACCCCTGGAGAACACGACCTCGATACTGGTACATCTATTTTTGACAACGAAAGCATACCGCGTACTGAACCATGTGAATTAGATACAGACGCAGCAGCGTTAAAAGAATTTTACATGTACGATAATATCACCGACGATTATGTAAAAGGTTTTGAAAACAATTTAAAAGTATTTGAAAGCGGCGAAACAATTAGAATTGGAAATAAATTTAATAGGTTAATTGCGTATGATGCTAAGTTGTGGCATAGACCAAACAGTTTTGTTACAAAAGTAAATACACCAAGATTATCATTATTATTTTTTGTATCACAATTCAGTTATTAATTAGGATTAAATTAAATGAAAGCATTAAAAAAAATTACAGTAGTAGGTGGCGGAACAGCAGGTTTTGTCTCTGCTCTAATTTTAAAAACTAGATTCCCGCACTTAGAAATTAATATTATTGAATCTGCTCGTATTGGTATAGTAGGAGTAGGAGAAGGCAGTACTGAGCACTGGCACGAATTTATGAATTATATAGGAGTATCATTTAAAACTGTAATAAAAGAATGCGATGCTACATTTAAATCTGGTATAATGTTTAGAGGATGGGCTAAAGAAGATTATCTTCATAGTATAGGGTCCGAAGCCGAAATAAAAAACGGGCAATACGCTACAGTATATGGAAAATTAATTAGTGAAAGAGCTCCTAATTGGATGATGAATCAAAATTTTACCTGGGACAACAGATTACTTGCTAGTAAATTAGAACCAGAAGCAAGTCCGTCGTGGAATCAATATCATTTTAACACACACAAATTAAATAATTTTTTACATAAAGTAGCGTTAGAAAAAAATATTTCTATTATCGATGACGAAATTTTAGATGTTGTTTTAGCAGAAGATGGATCTATCGATCAATTAGTAGGAGAAAAAGAAAAATATACCGCAGACTTCTATATAGATTGTACTGGATTTAAAAAACTATTAATGACTAAACTAGGAGCAAAGTGGCAGTCCTACGGTGAATATCTTAAAATGAAAGCTGCTATTGTATTTCCTATGGAAGACACATCTGAATACAATATGTGGACCGTAGCGCAAGCTATGGATTACGGATGGATGTTTAAAATTCCTGTATGGGGCAGAAGCGGAAACGGTTATATTTTCGACAGTGATTATATTACTGCAGAACAAGCAAAACAAGAAGTTGAAAATTTCTTAGGACATTCTATTAATGTTGGTAAAGAATTTAAATTCGACCCAGGTGCTTTAGATAAGGTATGGATTAAAAATTGTTGCGCGGTAGGCCTTAGTTCTAGTTTTGTAGAACCTTTAGAGGCAACATCTATAGGAACTAGCATACAACAAGTGTTTTTACTAATGCACAGATTACCGAACTACGATGAAAAAACTATAGAAAAATATAACAAAGACATAAATGATATTTTAACAAACCTTAGAGACTTTGTAATTCTGCACTATGTTACTAAAAAAGACAACAGTCAATTTTGGATTGATATTCAAAACTTAAAACTTCCGGAGAGCCTTCAAGAAAATCTAAGAAAGTGGAAAAAGAATCTTCCAATTGCAGACGATTTTAAAGGAACCACCGATTATAGATTGTTCAGTGAAATGCATTACATACATATTTTAAACGGTTTAAAATTATTCGATATTCCAGCTATCCAGCAAGAATACGAAATGATGCATCCGGCTATTAAACAGATAGCAGAAAAATTTATTAGAGAAAAGAGAACTCTTGAAAGAATATCGCCTACTGTAGGACATAAAGAATTTATATCCCACATAAGAGGCAGTGCTTAACTAAAATTTAAAGCAATTGAAATTCTTGGTTCTGCATTAGTGCCGGGTTCTACAAGATGTCTTAGATAAGATCTAAAAATAAGCAACATACCCTGCTTTGGGGTATAATGTATTCTTGAATAACTAAGTTGATTTTTTCCTTTTATGTTTTTTACAGGAAACATATCTGGTTCTTTTGGATCTTCGAACAAGATTCGCCCAGACCCTTCAGGAGCACTAACATAATATACAGCACTAAAGACATTAGCGTTATGAGTGTGAAACTCCTGCCATGCTCCTGCTTTAGCTATATTCATCCAAGAATAATTATTTGTATAAGTAGCTTCTGACCCGTGCATTTTTGCAAACTGATGCACGTGAAATGATACAGCATCTAATACTGGTTGAAATTGAGGATCAGTATGCAGATCGTGAGTTTGATGTGTGTTATACGTTCCGCCAATCCATTCTGCTCCCCCCGATGGAGTTTTAGCCTGTACATTAAGGCAATGTTCTCGAAGCACTTCGTTTTGTTCAGGAGAAATTATATCTTCTGCTGAATAAATTGCTACTGGAAACCACATTTCAACTTTTTGCATCTGGCCCTGCCCAAATATTAATTCCGATTGACACTCTATTTTCGTTTGACATATTTTGTTCTACAGTATGCTGCAACCAAGATTCAAACATAATTAATTCGCCAACTTTTGGACTATATTTTACATGATTAAAATTATAATCGTTTTCTTCTGCTTTTACTTTCTGAAAAAATGTATTTGACATTCTGCGAGTTTCTAACGGATTATGAAACATAATGTCTCCACAATTTTCCGGAAGGGTCAAATAAACACACCCGCTAACTAATGCTGCATAATGATCGTGCCTAACAAAATATGAATTAGGTTGATTAAATTGTAACCACGATGTGACCTCTATAAAACATTTATAATCAAATCCCAATAATTCAAGATACTGGCGAGATGCTCTGTTAATATAATTTAACAATGCTCGATCTTCTATTTTGCCTAGAAAGTTTTTATCTTTATAAAAAGTAGTTAAAATTTCACCAGGAGCAGGAGGATATGTTATGTTATTGTCTATTACATATTTGTTAACTAGCTCAGTAGTATTTTTAATAATAGCTTCGTCTATTGTAAATCTGGCAATAGGTATAGGAAAAACGTTGTCTATTTTCATCTTGGATAATAATTTATATTAATAATAGCTCGTCTTGTGCAATCAATTGGATTGCTAGCTGTGTGAAATTGCAAACCGTCAATTAATACAAATCTATTTGCTTTTGGTTCAACACGACTTTGAGTGGTAAATGTAGTCGGTAGGTCCATGATAGCTGCATTATTGTAAGTGTGCCATTCGTTGAAAACTCGAGTGTCTCCATCGGTGTCGTGTAGATAAAATATTATTGTGTCGTGAGGGAAATAATAATCTACATGCGGTAAATTATAATTGTCTTTTGAAAATCCATGTTGCTGAAATTTTAATCCCATACGAGCACGAATCATGTGGTCTTGAGTATAGCCAAACGTTTCTTCAATTTTAGCAAACAAAGGAAGTAATAGTTCATAACAATAACTTTTTACTGACCATTCTCTATCAAAAATTACATGATGAAATCCGTGTGTTTCTTTTGCTAACGGATCTTTGATTGATTTTGCGTCATAAGCATCTAGCGATACTCTTTCTCCGTAAAACCAAGGAAATTTTGCTCCTAGTATTGCTTCAGCCATTGTATCAAATTTGGGCTGGTCTAAGAAATTGTCAATAATTTGTAGGCTGTTACGATTCATAGTGAAATATTTATAAATTATTCTAGGCCATGAAAAAATTTATAAATATTTCCATGAAAGTAGAAACCCTTACTATTGTTGGTGGTGGCACCAGTGCTTGGTTAGCCGCTGCATATCTTTATAATAATCACCCGGCAATATCTATTACCGTAGTAGATAAAGAGGTAGGTAACTCCATCGGAGTTGGCGAAGCAACCTTATTAAGTTTTGCTCCCTTTATGGAAGAATGCGGATTTCCAATATCTGATTGGTTTGCTCAATTAGATACCGGTTATAAATCTGGAATATTATTTGCAAATTGGAAAGAAAAAGGCCACAACATATGGCATCCTTTCTTTAAAGGCAATCGTAAAATAAATAAAATGTTTCATTTGTGGGACTTGTGGTCTATGAATCAAGATTTAGATTTTAAGACCTATGCTACAGGAGAATACTCTTCTAGTGTATTGCATAATCATTGCGATCCAGAATCATCAAGTTATGCGTATCATATAAATTGTGGAAAGTTGGTATTATACATTCAAGATAAATTAAAAGATAAAATTAAAATTATTAAATCCGATGTAGTTGAAGTTGCAAAACTATCAGATAATAATATTGATTATTTGATGCTTAAAGATGGCACTAAAATTCAATCTGATTTATATGTAGATTGCACAGGGTTTCACAGTATCTTAAAAAAATCTAAATTAAGAGAAGACTTATCTCAAAGATTATTTGTTAATACCGCAGTAGTTTGTCAAGTTCCTTATGAAGATAGATCGGAAGAATTCAAACCTTATGCTGTTTGCGAAGCGGTAGATCATGGGTGGATTTGGAAAATTGGAGTAAATCAACGTATTGGTAGCGGAATGGTGTTTAATCGAAACATTACCGATGTCGAAACAGCCAAACAATATTTTGTAGATCATTGGAATAATAGAATTGACGTAGAAAATGTTAGATCTATAAATTGGGATCCATTCTATAATCATGATCAGTGGTCTGGGAATATTGTTCAAATTGGGCTTAGTGCTGGATTCATTGAACCTCTAGAAAGCACAGGAGTTGGGTTAATTACTGTTGGAATTACCCAATTAAGTAATGCTCTATTTGAACAATGGTATAGTCAAAATGATGTTAATAATTTTAACAGTCAAATGGTAACGCTATTTGAAGATTGCGTTGATTTTGTTAGTATGCATTATGCAAATAATAATAGAACTAGCAAATTTTGGAACTATGTAAAACAAACATTTGTGCCATCTGCTAGAATGATAAATTATCTTCATAGGCTAAAAGATCCTAATAACAAAGTTCCTGTTGATAGCAAATATAATTATATGTTTGGCGGTAGTAGTTGGTCAATGTGTTTGCAACAATTAGGCTATGAAGTTGTTCCGAGAAATATTCCATTGTCTAAAGAAGTTGCTAGAGAACTAATTGTAAGTAATTATGTCGAAAACGAAAAATTTAAACATATACTATGCCGACATCATAGTAGTGAAATTGACCGAATTTTAGAAATTTCTAAGATTAAATTATGACAACAGTTAAATGGTCTTTTATGACCAACAACGAATTAGGCGGTGAAAACCATCCTTTGTGTGTTCAAGGTCTTATTTCAGAAAACTATAATCCTTACAAAAGTCTCTCTAAGGAAATAGCAGTATCAAGAAAAGGCGTTACTTATTTAAAATGTCCCGCCCACACAGATTTTTTAAAAAATACATTTGCATTTTGTGCCCCATTTGATCTAACCATCGATTTAGAAATTGATCCAGAAACTAATTTGGTTAAGATTTATTGTGAAAACATTTCTCAAGAAGTTTTTTCTCAAATTATTGATACTAGATTTTTGTTAAAAACACAACAAGGAAAAAATCCTTATCCGTTACTTGGTATTGATTGGCTTAATGTATTAACTTGCGAAACATCATTAACTATGCAGGTATTACCAGCATTCATGCACCGTAATGAATTTACCGAAAAAACTACAATTATTCCTGGAGAATACGATATTAGTAAATGGACTAGACCGGTAGAAGTAGTATTCGAAATTAGGTCAAATCGAGAAAAGATTGTAATTAAAAAAGGCGATGTTATATCTTATATAAAATTTTTATGCGATGATCAAATTAAATTAGTTAATAGTGAAATCTCATGGAACGAAATAATCGAATGTAACAACATAGTCAAATCTAATAATAACAGACCTCTTAAAGAACGATATGCATCTTTAGAAAAAATAAGGGCATCTAAATGCCCTTATAGTCATAATTAAAAATATTAATATCTAACAATTACGATTCCGGAACCGCCTGTTCCGCTATGGCCGCCTGCTCCACCGCCTGTATTTGCTCCACCGGGGCCTCCATGCACAACTGGCGAGCAAGATGAACCATCGTTAAGTGCTTGACCGCCGCCGATACTCTGACGAGAAGTTCCTCCGTACGGGCCAGCATGGTGGTATCCGCCGCCGCCGCCACCACCTACTCCACCAGAAAAATCACCCCAACCAAGATGGGCGCCACCACCACCACCACCACCAAAATATAGTCCTGTGCCTAAAATATCTGAGTATCTACCAGCACCTCCCACTACCATGTCGCTTCTAAATGATCCACGATAATTTTGTCGGCCGTCTGGTGCTGATCCGCCGCCGCCTGCAGCGCCGCCGCCGCCACCACCTGTATGAGTATTTTCAGTGTCTGCATTAAATCGAACTCCCGAACCTCCTGGATATCCTTGACCGGATGTACTAATACCACCATAACTGCGTGTTCTAGAATCGATACCATCACCGGTATTAGCTCCGCCACCCCCTGATCCGCCTGGTCTTCCAGCAGTTGTTGTTCCCAGTGCGCCAGGACTTGTATGTGTCCATGTACCACCTTGACCACCACCTGTAGCCGTTAATGGCCCAAACACTGAGTTACCTCCGTTATTGGCTCCACTGCCGCCACCGCCAACTGTAATTGGAACGCCCGTACTTGCAGTTACAGGTTGTGCTCTAGAACTGATAACACCACCGCCACCACCGCCACCTCCCCAACTTGATCCACCACCCCCTCCACCTGCAACTACTAATACTTCTACAGTACCAGTAAAGGTAGGAGTAAATGTGTGTGATCCTACGGTAGTGAACATATGAACAATGACGCCGCCTGGAACATACGAAATAGTGTCTCCGCCAGTTCCTACAAGTCCAGCACTAAATCCAGTAACTGGTCTCCATGCGGTTCCGTCATAAAATTCTAATGTGTTTTGACTACTTGAGGTGTTATATCTAAGTTTTCCGGTCGCTCCAGAAGTACTGGTAGAATTTGTCGGCAAACTTATTGCTGACGATGCGTTAATAGTTGTATTTTTTAAGGTTGCCATTTATACTCTCAATTTAATATTTTACTATAACAATGCCAGAGCCGCCACTACCCATGTCGCCATAGGCACCACCGCCACCACCACCAGTATTATCTCCGCCATTTCCGCCATGATAATGTTGGTTTCCGCCTGCTCCGGTATTTAGAGCAAATCCGCCACCTACACCATTTCCGTGATGCGAGCTAGGATAACGAGGACCGCCGTGTGTTTGTGTACTTCCGCCACCGCCTCCGATTCCTCCACTAGATGATAGAGTGCTGTTTCCGTGATGTGTTGCACCACCGCCACCGCCACCCCAGTATAAGGTGTAACCTAAAATATCTTTGGCTACTCCGGGGCCGCCATCTTGCATTAATCCTTGGTGACAATCATCTTCACAGGAATGGCCGGGGCCGCCGGCGCCACCACCGCCACCTGCCTTGTGACTGTCTTCGCCTTGACGATTATATCTCATACCATTACCGCCTGGGAATCCTTGACCTACAATTCCGCGGCCGCCATGATTTTTATTTCTACTATCGTTTGGACCAGTATGAGTATTTGATCCCGAACCGTTAGATCCAGGACAGCCGCCGCCACCGGAACCTCCTGGACGGCCTGCATATCCGTCCCACGATCCACCACCACCACCACCGTTAGCTGTAATAGATCCAAACACACTGTTGTTACCGTTAGTAGATGATTGTGTGTATGCTGGTTGTTTTGCGCCACCTGAGCCCACGGTGATTGGAATTCCTGTTCCTGCTGTAACTGGATAAAGGCGACTGTTTTGAACACCCCCGGCGCCACCTCCAGCTCCTAAGTGGCCGCCACCCGAGCCGCCACCACCTACTACTAGTACTTCTACAGTACCTGTGAAAGCTGGCGTGAATGTATGCGCACCTGTGGCTGTAAATAAATGTACAACTCCGTTACCACGACCTACGTTTGATGCAGCATATAAAATACTATTTCCGCCAGTGCCTATTGATCCTCGGCTAATACCAGTAATCGGACGCCAGCCGCTAGCATCATAAAATTCTAAAAGATTGTTAGCGGTGTTTAATCGGATCATTCCAGCAGTTGGAGTTGGACGTGTTCCTGTTGCTCCGGTAGGGAGTGTAATAAATCCTGTATCGTTAATTGTTGTTGTTTGTAAAGTTGCCATGTAATATTTCTCTTATTAATATCTTACGATAACGATTCCAGATCCACCTGAACCGTGATAAGACCCGCCATTGCCGCCACCACCGCCGGTATTAGCTCCGCCGTTTCCACCATATCTTGCATGACTATCACTATTTGACGAGTTACCGCCTTGATTTAATGCTTGACCGCCGCCACGTCCATTGCCCATACCTGGTCCGTAACCAGGAACGTAGTGTGATGAACCACCACCACCACCGCCAACACCACCATCGCCACCGCCACCGTCACAGATATGCGGGCCACTAGCACCACCGCCTGCCCAGTATAGTACTTCGCCGTAGATATCGCTAGCTACTCCTGGACCCCCGTGTGTTGCTTGTTGTTGATTTTCATCTTGTGATGCTAGACCTGGGCCGCCAGCTCCGCCGCCGCCGCCACCGTTATGTGTGTTTTCGCCATCATCGTTAAATCTAACACCGGAACCTCCTGGAAATCCTTGGCCTGTTGTTCCTGGGCCGCCAGAAACTCTAAAACGACTACTATCTGCATCACTATTTCCGCCACCACCGCCGGAACCTCCCGGGCGGCCTGGAGTTGTAGAGTTCCATGTGCCGCCGGTTCCGCCACCTGTAGCACTGTTTGGACCAAAGTTAGACGAACTACCAGCGTTACCTGCTGAACCGCCTGCACCTACACTTAAAGGAATTCCAACACCTGCACTAACTGGATAAGCTCTATTGAACACCACACCGCCACCGCCGCCGCCTCCAGACCAGCTGTTTGCACCAGCTCCTGCGCCACCTGCAACAACTAACACTTGAACATACCCTGTATGACTAGGAGTAAATGTTGCTGCACCTACAGTTGTAAATGCATGTACAATACCGCCACCTCGTTGAGCAATACTATCGCCGCCAGTACCTATAGATCCAAGACTGTATCCTGTAACTGGTCTCCAATTAGTTCCATCATAAAATTCTACTAAACTAATATCAGTGTTATATCGTATCATACCTAACGCAGGAGATCCAGGACGTTGGGCAGTTGTACCTTGAGAGATTGTTAAATCGGTAAAAGTACTTGCTTGCAAGGTTGCCATTTATATTATACCTTTTTTAATTCATTAACTTCTTTGTTTAAAGACTTAATTGCCTCTAATAGATAAGCAGTTAGTTTAGTATATTTAATACCGTGAGGTTTGCCATCTTTATCTAAACTGACCAAATCTGGAATAATTTTATAAACTTGTTCTGCAATTAATCCAGCTTCGTGTTCTTTATTATCTTTACGATCATATGTTACACCAGCTAGTTGCATAACTAAATCTAGGGCATTTTCAATTGGATTTACATTTTCTTTAAATGCAATACTTGAAGTTTCAACTAGTGTAGTTGCAGTTACCTGCCCGCTAACACCTACACCGCCAGTAACCACTAGTGTTCCTGTTCCTGTAGTTGTTGATGCAACACCGTCTGTCATTAACACACTGGCTGTAGCTTTAGTTGCAGACGTAGTTCCTCTAATAGTTACAGTACCACTGTTAGCTGTACTACCATAATGATCTGCTGCTTTAAATGCCGTTGCAGTCAATTCGCCTGTACTAGGAACAAACGATAAGTTTGATCTAACTTTTGGATCTAGTGTGGTTGGAATTGATCCGCTAGCTGTTCCAAACAACGGGTAATGTACTGTTGCTGTAGATCCTGGATCTGCAACCGCAATGTTTCCGCCTGGGCTAACCCAGCTTAATGTTCCGTCAGTTTGTGATGCTAATACATAACCATTTGATCCTGCAACAGAACCTGGCCAAGTAATTGTATAATTAGCCGACATGCTTGAAGCAGCCTGCATCGCAATATAATTTGTCCCGTTTCCAGATGCTTCACTAAGTCTAATATCTGCTTGATCGGCAAGAATTAAATCTGTATGTATAACAACTGTACCAGATCCGTTTGGTTCTATGAGAATATCGGTATTCTCTTGTGTAGTGGTTAGTGTGTTTGCATTAGCTTGAACTAATCCAATTTTTTCTAAACCGACTATTTGTCCGCTGGTTCTTCTTCCCATATTATTCTACCTTATGCTGTTGATGTTTCGATACCAAAAACTACTACACTTAATGTAGGAGTTGATGTTGGTGTTTGCACCACAACAATCTTGCCAGCATCCATAACAATACCTGTGCGTTCTAAAACACCATTTGCCACTAATGACGAATCGTATTCAATATATTCCGCTGTTGTTGGGGTCGCTGCGCTTGCTATTGCAATTCTAACTTGTGCTGCGGCCGAGCTTGATCTATTAACAACGTTAATTGATACTACTGAAAATGTACTTGCGGGTACTGTATATACAGTAGTATCTGCTGTTGTTGTAATGTTAGCTGTGCCTAATCTTCCTGTTGCCATTATAATTTCTCCGTTTAATTATTTAAGAAGTAATTCCAAGCTACTGGATAACCTCTTACTCCTGCTTGGAAGTTAAAGTTAGCCTTCATTTGGATTGTTCCACCTGTTGTAGTAGTTATCTGTGTGCCAGAAATTTCAACAAAACCAGCAACAATACTATTTACGTTCAAACTTGCACCACCGCCACCAATTTGTGCAGCGATATATGCTTTGATTGCTCTTTGTGTTGGTACTACGTTATCACTATTAGCTGTTAAGAACGGATCTGTTGAGAATTCAGTAATTGTTGCTGAATTGCCACCAAGTGTAATATTACCTAACGATAGTTCTGATAGACCTGCAATGTTAAACGCATCAGCATTCAATGTTGCAACACCAGTACTTTGCTCAATAGTGAATAATTCACCAACTCTAAAGTTACCATCTTGGTCAGTTGATGTGTAGAACACACGACCACCGTTATTATCAACAGTTTCGTTTGCCTGTATAGCCGATTGTGTAGGTATTCCTGGATAGTTAGTTTCGGTAAAGTTACCGGTACCAATATCTAAGAAGTCATGTCCTGTTAATCGAACTTGGCTGTATCTAATACGTGTTGTAATATCTGTTCCGTCTGCTGGTGAATCGTATATGGCCATGTCTGGTGATAACTGGAAGAACGCTGATCTTGCGCCATCATATTCACCAGATTGTGACAACACATTAACTAGTTTATACACAGTGTCAGGTTGAGTAGAAAATACTACGTTTGCACCTGCTCTTGGTGTGCCAGTTAATCGTCTAACTGCCATAAATTTGCCGCTTTGGAAGTTATTTGCGTATCCGTCGCCTGTATCTTGTTCAGCAATAGCAGCATCGTAACCTAAGCCGCGATCAATAAAGCTCACGTTTGCACAAGCACCGTTACCAATAAGAACAGTAGTTGGTGCTTCAAACAAGTTATTAGGATCTGTAATAGTAATAGTAGGTGCTGATGCATATGCAGAACCCGGATCCTCAACTCTAATTGCATAGATCTTGTTATCAGCTACATAAGCTCTGGCTTTTGCTGTTGAACCTAATACTGCACTTGATGCTGCTGTGGTAGATGATGATGGTATAATAGCCCAAATACCAGTTT
>JACCDO010238986.1_pt1 | contig 25310 bp, 25 predicted proteins | sample 7446101 | NCBI WGS metagenome assembly JACCDO01 (sample SAMN15323440, study PRJNA562643) | freshwater metagenome | isolation source: river surface water | place: USA:Blue River Watershed | collected 2017-08-16 | reverse complement strand
CTTTTGCCAAATCAGCCATAGATCCTTTTGCCAAGTCAGCCATAGATCCTTTTGCCAAGTCAGCCATAGATCCTTTATCTGGCATATTTTTACCAAGAACTTTATTCACCGACGGTTCGAGAGCATTTCGAAAAGCCTTAAAAGGATTTGGCGCGCCACCCCGTATGTTTCCGAATGATGGATTTTGAAAATTACGGTTTTTTGAGGCATATGTTTTGACTACGCATTTTTGAATAATAGAATTGATTTTAGTAGAATCGCGAATGATTTGAAAAATGCAGATGGTGGTGGTATCGTCATTCATAAGTGACTGTATAGCATAATGTCTAACGAATGGTTCGATTTGCCGCAAATACATTTGACGACCTTCGGGTCTTCCTAAATGGTATTGCAACGCCGACATAATCGTATCGTATATTTTGGTTTTTATTTCTTCATACGGTTTTTCCTTACTCGTGTCTAAGGTTTTAAACACCTTGTCTACAAATTCTTTAGGCATGTTACCCACCGTTTCTTGAATAATAATTTTTACCGGATTAATATCCGGAATCATGCTAGAAACTGCAGATAATGGGGAATTTGTAGCTGTTTTACTCGCTTCATCTTTCGATTTTTCGATTACATTGTCAATAATTTTGTCTATTTGTTCAATCAACTCCTCGTCAGTTAGATCATTCATTTTATCTATGTTTTCAGAATTTTTTAAAGCGCTATATGTTTTTATATTGTCAATGATCGATTTTTGCAAGTTCGGAATATCTTCAATTTCAATAATACCGTCGGTATTGCTCGTAGATGACATTTCGGATACGGTGTATATGTTCATATTTTGACTCACTTGATTTTCAACGCGTATATATTCATTCATTGTTTTCATGAAAATATCGATAAATCGCGCATCGTCTTTCGATTGAATACTTTTGTCCGCGACCGTATTAATTATATTCATAAAAATGTGCGGAGAGTCGTTCAAAATCCCTTCCATTAAACGAATGGCCATAATATCATTTTCGTACATTTTAGCCACGGGCGGTTTTAATGCCGCGGCAATTACCTTGAAAAAATCTTCTTTAAATTTACCGTCAATTTTCGGGTTTTTTATATTGATGTTTTTCTCCAAAAATGCAGTTATTATATTTAAAATTTCACGTTTCGGATATCTTTCTGGTGATTTTTTATTATCAAAATATGCTATATTACATATTTGTTTAATAACTTCATCCCCCATAGATTTCCATACAGTTTCGGGTATAAATGATGTCATAGTTATATTTTCATGATATTATTTTTCTACAAAATTGAACAATATATGGCCGTTATCTTTTACTGCAACCAATAATGATTCAATATCTAGACAAAACTGTAACTATCCGAGTAAAACGCCCGAAGCCCGAAATAGTCAAGGCCGATGTGCTAAATAATCATAGTATTACACAAAAAAAGAAAAAATTAATTACACAACAAGAAAAAATGCGATTATGGCAGATTTTCGATAGTGATAAACAATCGTCGTCCGATGCAAGCGTGGTCGAATGCGTTTATAAACAAGACAATGAACGCGAATCGGGGTTGTGTAATATATGTAATGCGATATTGATGATCATGGATGACGGGTTTCCGACGTGTACGAATCCCACATGTTCTCTCATATTCACAAACACTCTCGATTATTCACCGGAATGGCGATTTTACGGCGCGGACGACAAGAATGCAAATGATCCTACGCGTTGTGGTAATCCGATTAATCCGCTTTTAATGGAATCGTCATTCGGGTGCAAAGTCATGGCTACGTCAAACATGTCGTATGAAATGAAGAAAATCCGCAAATGGACCGAATGGCAGTCGATGCCCCATAAAGAAAAATCCCTTTACAACGAGTTTCAATTCATAACCATTATGGCACAAAACGCGGGATTGCCTAAAATATTAATCGACGAGGCCATGTCGATCCATAAAGACATTTCGGAACAAAAAATGTTTCGCGGGTTGAATCGCGACGGCATCAAGGCTGCTTCTATATATGTTTCGTGCAGATTGAATGGATGTCCCAGAACCGCCCATGAAATTGCGGAAATATTTCAGTTAGACAAAACGAGTGCGACCAACGGCTGTTCCATGGCCGTAAACATATTACACAATATTGAACGTAGCATGGAATCGTCGCAACAAGTTGATTTACAAATGACTACACCGAGTTCATTTATTGAACGCTATTGTAGCAAATTAAATATGAATCCGGAATTGACCATGTTGTGCAAGTTTATTGCAAATAAACTTGAACATCAGAATTTCATTACGGACAATACGCCACATGCCATTGCTGCGGGTATAGTCTATTTTGTGGCACATCATTGTAATATAAATGTCTCCAAAATAAATATTAAACAAATATCCGGAGTAAGTGACGTGACCATCAACAAGTGTTTCAAAAAAATGGAAAATATCAAGAATGTACTTATTCCTAAATGTATTATAGATAAATATTCTTAGGGTTACATGTCGTATATTTCCATGAATTTATAAGTAATACCTACTTCATCGCGGTTTTCCCATAATCCAGATATTTTCAACACAAATTTTTTATTTTTGTGTATTTTCAATGAATTGTAATTTTCCTTGTATATTTTAAAAAATCCGTTATACAATTGATTCGTCAGTACTAAATTATTTCGTTTTTTAATCGAATTGATTTTTTTGTAATAGTTGATGATACTGTTTTCAATTTCGGACAATTTCGTGATACACAATAAATTTGCAGGAAGATGTGATTGAAATTGTATGCATTGTTTATTTTGAAATATCGTATTATCACACTGGCATATTAAGGGTAAAAAAAAGAATATTCCATTCATGGTAAAAAATTCGTCGGAATACACCATCTTTGAAAAGAACCCGTCAATGACTACGTTTTTCTTTTTTTCTAAAAAATACAAATTTTCTATTTTAAAATCGTTACTATCAAATACTATATTCATATGGTCGCTATTAATTTATAACAAGAACATTTTATATCACTTATGTAACAATAACATTTGTTGACCCCTTTTATAACGCCTATTATTGTACATTAACCCGAATTTTGTGTCATAGGGTGCATTTCCGTTTTTCAAATCGTGCATATGATACTTTGTCAAGTCGGGTTCTCTACCCGTTGAAAATTGCGTAATGTTTACAAATCCGGTGGGCTCGTCGAACGAATACACGAGTCCAGCGATGGATCGAATTCCCTCCGTGGTTCCTTCTACATAACGGTCAAATTCACCCCGATTCACTTCGCGCAAAGGCCCGTCTTGCAAATGTATAATAGAATTGTTATTGTTGAATGGTTTGTAAAATGTGGAGCGATCGATTTTCAGACGGCCAGCCGTTGCCCGGTGCTGGATCATGTTGTCTTCATACCCCCATGCCCATAGGTTAGGAAATCCATTGATTTTTTCAAAATCCCCGGCATTGATGGATACAATACCACCCAGCGTGAATTCGAACCCGTAAAAATGTTTTATAACACCCGGTTTCGTGCGGTAATCAATGATGCCTTTTTTCGACGGCATACAATCAACATCATTTAGCACAATCGTAATGTTGTGATAATTGTCCGGATACTTATCCTTCAAAAACAGTAGACCGATATTTTTCATAGCACCGCGATTGAATGGTCGGTCGTCACATTGATGCATGTAATAGATTGCCCATTCATCTGCCCCGTAATCTGCCATGATGGTTTGCATATGGTCGCGGAAATTCGCTAATTGCTCGGCGCGATTGCGATAGGGTACAATAAACACAATAGATGGACACGTCATTTCTATAACACTATATGATAGAAGAATCTTACAAACCAATCTAATATGCGCCTATTACACTAAAATAGAGGATATATTCTATACTAATAGTATATATCATGTCAGCCAGATTAGAATTACAGCCAATTCGTTATTTTGACTGGAAAGGGAAAACATTCAATCAAATCACATCGGCACTAAAAGAAAATACATATACGCTAAATCATGGCGATGCGCACAATATTTTCAATCCCCATCCAGTAAAATTATATCGTCGTGAAATCGCGTCTAAACAAATCACTTCCGGCAATCCACGCACATCTACCAGTGTAGACGCATTCAATATGCCCGGTGGCACTTCCATCGTGGCCAATGCGAATTGCAAATCTTTAGCAAATACATTGGATATTAACCAGACAACCAATAAATATGATTTAGGAGAAGCCATTCAAATTTCGAACGAACCACCCATCTGTTTTTCACAAGCCGAAAATGCTCGTCGAAGACTACGCAGTGGAGGCATGATTAAAAAATACGACATTAATAATCGCAAATCAAACTATTACACCTCCAGCTCGCAATATTTATACGACCGCAATCAAACCTATGAGCAAAATCAGTTTAATCGCGCCGTTGCCGACACACATTGCGAAGATCCTACACAAAAACCAAGCAATCAACGTTTCTATGTACAAGGCGGAGTATCATCCAGCGATCTTACTGCACGCAAAAAATACGAGGAGATCACTTCTGCCGCTGCAACCTATACGAGTGCATATGGTACGCAAGTCGCAAATGCCCTTGCCTATGGTGCTCACGATACTGCCTATACCACAAAAGAAAAAACGGGCTATCCATTAAAAAAAACCCCCGTCTTCTCTAAATATTCGAATGAAATGAAACAATGCTATGTCACTACCATTGCAAATAAAATATAATTATTTGTCTACATGTACTGCATATTCTTCATTCGGTGTAATAGAAAACGTAGAACAATAATGTATATTGTTTTTGATACACCAGTATAAACATTTTTGTATGTTTGATTTTATAATTGCATCTATTTTATCGCCCTTGTGCTTATTGTCTATAATCGAAAGTGTCATATGTATAGTTTCGATTTGTTGTTGTCCAAACACCGCGTTAAATTCTTCTAATCGTGTTAAAAAAAAATGCGAAACGGGTGTGGATATGAATCGCAAAATATCGTCGGGTTGTGATTGCAAGTGTATCATAGCTTCAAACGCACTGCGTATACTTGCATATATTCCGTCACATGATTCATATAAAAATCCTTTACACACTAAATATTTTTCCGAGTTTGCATACCGGCTCGTTTGCGGTTTTGTGATGTATACTTTTTTATAAAAGGCGCTCAAAATATATAATAGGTCGACGGTGGCTTCAGTAAAACAATCGAATATTTTTAGAACAAATGATCCGTCGCGTTTTTGCATGCATAGTGCAAAACATATTTGCGCAAATAATAATTTAGACATGTTTGATTCTTGGTTATTAAAATCGGATGAAAAATCGAACCCGCCATCAGCCGTGATGATATCCATGGACGATTTGTATTTATCTTTACAATAGTCCAGATTTTCAATCGATAAAATATTGCCCGTTTTGTCTGCCCCGGTTTCTATAAACACATTTGGATGGTCTCTTAAAAAAACGTCGGTTTTTTTCCATGCCGGAATATTGTCGTCATTATTATCGTCTAAGAGTGTCATACCAATGTATCGGTCATCGCGATTTCCGCGAATATTTGCAATCGCTTCTATAAATCCTCCCGGACCTTCTGCTAAATGAAAGGATGAGAGGGGTCCGTTGATGCTGTGTAAATTAAATACGTTGAGAATTTCAACCATTTTAAAATAGGCTCGGGATAGCGGTTTGTATTTCGCCACGCCCTTTTTTTTATAGGGTACTGCGGTGTGAATATATTCATACGGATTCGTGTATTTTTTGCATTCGTCCCATTCGTCTTCTTTGCCCTTGATACGCTCTTTGATGTCATATAGATAATATGCGAGGGATTGTGAAATACATGGAATCGGTTCGTGTTTATGTATTTTGCAAACGATTTTATTGTATAAATTCGGATTGTTTTTTGGTAATAAAAAATATATCATAATAGTCGATACATATAGACAATGAAAGTGTTTATATGTATTTCGAAAATTTTATTATTCATGTCGTCTATTCAATATACGACTCCTCACTTAATTCACTTGTACAGTCTAAATAGGTTTCGGTGGGTTCGATGGCTTTCAATTCAAACACGGATTTTATTTTCGCAGCACCGCTACTGCGCTGGGCTTTCCCACCCGTTGCATATACGCGATCTTCTTCGTCATCATCGTCATCGCCTAAATCCTCGTCGTCCGATTCTTCGTCATCGTCCCCCACTACAAATCCGTCTTTCACATAGCCGTCTTTTGTACGTTTTAGGCCGGGTTCGTCGTCGGAATCTTCGTCTTCGTCGGAATCTTCTTCGCCTAAATCTTCAAATCCTCCGTATAATTTTTCATAAATTGTTTCCCAATCGCCGGTCGACAAATCATCAACAGAACCGTCAGTGGTTTTATTGACCAGGATTACACTTCCGAAAAACAAAGTATTGTCGACGGGTGGCGGAAATTCGTATTTATTTTCTTGATTTGCTCGACCAGTTGTTTTACCATAGAGACTGACGTTGTATTTTTTATTTGCATGCTCGACCGACCAGGTTGTATAACACTTGAATCCATCTGGCGATTTTAACCCCGCCTTTTTATAGAGTTCGGATTCGTCCCACGTTTTTAGGGTTGTGGATTTAATATTTCCGAGTTTTTCGACAACTAATATACTAGGCATTGTGTTATAGATATGTGTATGGCTGCATTTATATCCTTTTTATAAATATTTTCTAGGCTAAATATATATTATGCCATCCGAGTGGAATAATTTTGTGAAATCCGTATATCAAGAAGGAAAAGCCAAAAATGGTGGATACTCATTTAGTCAGGCCCTAAAAGATGCCAGTAAACGTAAACATGAAATGACTGGTGGTAATGCAGAAGGAGAACCCAAAGTCGATACCCAGGAAACCCCCCTTTCAGGAGGCGAAGCCGAAAAAGAATCGTCAATAGAAGCTCCTAAATCATCCGAACAATTCGGCGGAAAACCTAAACGTGGAAAAAAGTCTTCCAAAAAATCAGCGAAGCGTGGAAAAAAATCAGCAAAAGGAACTAAAAAGTCGATGAAATGGTAAATCGCGATGACCCCCCACCGCGCAATTTGCGTATGTTTTGTAACTATCAAATCTACAAAACATATAGTATAATACATGTGGTGGATATTTCAAACGTTGATCATATCATTTGTTATCATTTTCGTCATACATCGCGGTTTCGAATATATGAAACAAGAATATAGCAAACCAATCACAAAGGATCCCATCAGTTTCCAAACACAAAAATACAAATCTATTGCACAAGAGATTGTCGACAATAAAACAATGGTCGATGAGAACCTGTTTATAAAAAACGACGAAAACGCGGATTTAGAAAATGATTTAGCGAATTATATGGAATCCATTATTCAATCCTAAATAATAAATCGAAATCCATTTAAAGGCATCGTGACGATTAGTGTAATAGATTTGATTTAATAATTATGAATAAATCCCTATTACACCGATTACCGTCTTTTGAACTTTCCTATGAAACTATTTCACATAAGAAAGTTTCTGCTTCTTCTGGCTATGATGTAGCCATTGCGATTCCCATGGGACGAAAATATTATGCCTGGTTCACGTTTGACAAGGCGGACGATGTATGTTTTTTAATGGAAATCACGCGCGACAAAAAAATAGGTGCGATTACTGTCGGAAATATTTCGTCGTCGACTGCGCTTTCGATGGGTACAATTCTCTATGGCACGATGGTTGAACTGGAAAATCGACAAGTTTTTGTCATTGAAGATGTCTATTATTATCGCGGTAGTTCGGTCAAACAACAAGTATTTAGGGATAAACTGGGTATTTTAGAAAATGTATTGCAGTCGCTATCTTGTGACGGTTCTCTCGCATTTGCATTGCCGATGATGTGGATGTATGATGAACATAGTGTAGTCGAGATACCGTCGGTTATTTATGAAACGTGTGGATATGCGATTCATCATGTGCAATATCGTAGTTTGTTGAAAATATTGCCATATGTGAATTTGTCGACGAAAATGAAAACCGGGGAGGCGATTCCTAAATCCAATCCGTCGACAATATTTAGGCAATTGCCGAATTTGGATTTTTCAAAACCCCAATACAAATATCCGACCGTTTTCGTGGTGACGGCGGATGTGCAGTTTGACATTTATCATTTGTATGCGTATGGGCAATACAAGGCGCAAATATATTGCGGGGTGGCGGGCATTCCCACGTACAAGACCAGTATTTTCATGAATGGACTCTTTCGAAAAATACGGGAGAATAGTAATTTAGACTATATTGAAGAAAGTGATGACGAAGACGATTTTGAAAATATTGATTTTGCTAAATATGTAGACGCGTCAAAACAAATATTGATCGAATGTGTCTTTCACCAGAAATTCAAGAAATGGATTCCGCAAAGGGTTGTTCCTGCAAATAGTCAAATTGTGCATATTCACAAACTTGTGCGATGATCTCTCTACATAGTCTATAGATGATTGGTTATGAATTATATCCGGTGCAAGGTAATTATAGTGGTGTAATACCCTTACCTCATGTAACGACTTTAGGTGGAGAAACATATGAATACGAATCGAAAATGGTGGGCGGCAAAAGCCGGCGTAAAAGACCGCGTCGAAAAGCGTCGAGAAAAACACGCCGACGCAAACAAATCAAAAAATGACCGCTTCTTTATTTAGGATAAACTATTTTTATAGGCCATAATATATATAATAATTATGCACCCCTTTATGATTATTTTAAGTATTGTATTGTTTTTTGTACTAACCCCTGGTATATTCATACGTCTTCCACCAAAGAGTTCGAAATACATAGTTGCATTTACACATGCGATTGTTTTTACCGCCGTCTACCATTTATTTTGCAGATTTTTCTGGCGGGCAAAGATGGGTAAATCTGAAGGATTTGCCGAAGGTGCTAATTCAGATTCATGGACACCTATTGTTGACTGGATTGAAGCAAATCTAAAAACTTCTGCCACGAATGATGATCGTAAAACGATACAGAAAGATTTACACGAAAAATTAGACAAATCAAAAGAAAACCTTAAAATTGATATGGTAAAATTTCTCAAAGACACGGATAAATTCAAATCAGATGCAAAATATGACGATTTGAAAGATTTAATTGACACATACAAATCGTAATAACATCGATCGCTGATTCTTGAATATATAAGATATTCAAGAATATAAAAAATATAAATGTTTTTTATTATGAAACGTACACAAATCAGAGTCGCCATGGCCAGTTTAGCAGTCACATCGGCTTCCGCATTATATCAAGCATTTTATATTGCACCGAGACATTCGTTTCATCTCGACAATATAGACAAAAAAATAGACATATTATACAGTCGCAATGGAATGATGGTGATGAATCATAACAAATACGACAATTACTAACGCTCGTTTTGTTCAAAATCGATGTCGTCCATTGATATTAAACATTGAGCAGGTGGTTTAGGAAGATCTTCGGATTCATCTTCGGCGCATTCTACTTTTTTTGTGGCCGGTTCGAAGACTCGTATCCATGTCTTGTCTGCCGGGTCGGCCGCCCCCTCCATATTCACATATTTCCGGCTATCGATTTGCAATATCCGGTAATTGCATTTTTTATAAAAGGTCTTGCGATGTCGCCATTGATTCTGAAAGACATCGTGCGAATCCACAATGTCCACAATGATGGGGTTCTCGTGTTTCACCCGCAAAATACGACCGACCGACTGTACAATATCGGTTTTCGGCGTCACCATCACTAATGTCGACAGGGTTTTGATATCTAGTGCCTCCGCCGCCATCGCATACGTCGCTAAAACAATTTGCATCGATTCCGTTTCCTGCAAATCCGCCTGTTTCATACCACCCACGTAAAATCCCACGCTCGCGATTTGCCGGTAATTGATGGCCTCGTATAAATAATTTAGGAGTGACCGATTGTGACATAGAATCATGATTTGGTTCTCCGGATGCTCCACAAATAAATCACCTAGTACACGAATAATAAAATCGCTCCGCGGACCGAACGCACACAGTTTCGTAATCATGGTGCTATATTTCGGATTGCCACGGAAATCATATTCCGTCTCATTGAACCCCGCATCGCCGCTGACATACTGTAGCGCACGAACGCAAACCACATCGTCGTCTTCGCGCTTTTCCGTGTAAATTTTCGGCCCGATAAACATGTATAACACTTTCGTCAATTTGTCTTTGCGGTCGACGGTGGCCGAAATCCCCAGCATATAGGGGGTCGCAATACGCAGCAGCGTTTTCGAAAATTGTTCGCTACCGATGCGATGGACCTCGTCGATAATGGTGAGACCGAACGATGAAAAGGTATTCGCGGGATATTCCTTGTCATAGAGGGATTGAATCATTCCTATGACAATGTCTTTGCCTACAATATCGAGGACAGGTCCCTGGATTTTGCCGACGCGCGCCCCCGGCAAGAACTCGGCAATGCGTTCGATCCACTGGTTCATCAAGAACTCTTTGTGCACCAGAATCAGGGTTTTTTTGTGTAATAGGCTTATGATTTTTAGACCCATGACGGTTTTGCCGCGGCCACACGGTACTTCGAGTATGCCGCCACCGCCTTTGAGTGGGGAATTCGCACATAGGGGTGTATCGACGTGTTTGGTATAAATGCCGATGATCTTGTCCTGGTAGTCGCGGAGAGGTTTAGGAAAATCGAGGTCGATGGGGTCGCCGGGGTCGATTTCGGATTTAGGCGGGAGGCCGTAGCGATGAATACCGTAGAATCGGGGGATGTACATTTTTTTGTCGTTTTCGCGAAAGACGGGGTATGCTTCTTCTTCGGAGGCTGGTCCATAGGCCGCCGCATTGGTAGCGGGTTTGACGAACAAATCTCTTCGTAAAAAGGCTTCGTCTTCGGGCAGTAAATGTTCTTTGGGAATCGTGTACCCCTTTTTTCCTAAATAGGATTTTTCGCGGATGAGGGCCTTGTAATCGGCGGGCGGTACAAACGGCGGTTCTTTCGCGGGTTTTTCTGTCTTTTTCTTGGCGGCATTGGAGGCCGCAATTTTTCGACGTAAGAATTGTTGCTTGTTCATTGGGGGATGTGGTAATATTTAGCGGATTCAGTACAAATTCAATTTTTTTGTGCAAAAATATATAAATCTATGTTATAGAATGAAAATCCCAGCATCATTGAAATCTATGAGACCGGTCGAAATCGTATGTTTCGTACTATTTATGATTTATATTGTTTTCCCTATCAATACCCCCGAAATCTTAGCACCATATTTTGATTCTGCTTTAGGCATGGTTGTTTTATTTATTGCCACCGTTGCTCTTTTCATATACACAAATCCAATACTTGGCGTATTGTTTATTTTCGTAGCCTATGAAATATTAAGACGCAGTTCCGGAAGTGCTGACAACAATCGCGCGGTAATTATGAAATATACTCCTACACAAGTCGCAAAAGACGAAGATTTACGCAAAATGAATGCCGGTGTCGAAAAAACGGTCGAAGAAGAAGTTATTGAGGTTCGTGCTCCTATTGGAAAGCCACAACCTACCGAATATGTGGTGACGACGTTCAAGCCAGTTGCTGAAAAATTAGAAGGAGCTTCATTGGTATAACACAATGGTATATGTAAAACTACAGCCTATATGATGTAGTTTTATGAGGCCGGGTATAGACTATTAAATATAAAAATAAGTGCAATCATGCCATAAACACTACCGAATCCCATAATAAGACCAATTAAATTTTTGCGATAGCCTTTCTTTGCTTTTTCTTTTTTGTTTGCCGCCTTGTCTTTTTTTGCACCAATCACTGCACATGGAATCGCCAATATAATTAGCAATATCAACCAGTATATGCAGATGCCTAAATTTTCGCTATTTCTAAAAAAGTATTTACCTAATGTATTGTTACTCAATTTTAGTAAAAAATCGGCCATTGCATCGCCAAAATAAAAATCTGAAAAATTCATATTTACTGGAATGGATCCAGCCCCCGATGGTGTTCGATAGTCTTCATCGGACGCGCGTTTATTGATTATACTGACAACCGATAATATTATCAACAATAAAGATATCATACCGAACATGGATTCGGTTCCATCATATATTGCACCGTTTATTAATAATACAAATCCAAATACGAACAATAAAAATAACAAAATAAAACTGGACAATATTAAATGTTCGGATGTTTTATTCTGATCAATAATTAACATTTTGTAAATAGGCGGTGCACCAAAATATGCCGCAAATAATGTCACGATAAACATGATCATGGAATATACGAGCCCTAATTGTCGCTCTTGTTTTGACATTTTATTGTCCATCAAATAGGTTGCCGTATTTTTACCTTTTGATGGTGCACTCGGGTCGCTCATATTGATAGGCGTGCACGTCATGACTTTATCGATGCCTTCTTTAAATCCTTCTATATTCGATGTGTCATAGAGTATATGATAAAGAGAGTCTGACGGATACAGCGCAAATAGCGAAGATGGGATTGTAGTAAATGATGCAAAATCGGTTTCGCGAATAGAAATGGGAGTTGTATATACAATAACGGTGTCATTCAAGTTCGAATATATAATTTTTTTTTGATCTTTGCGTATATAAGATTCTAATGTAAAGTCAATTGCGGTATAGGTGGACGGTGGCTTGTTGGACATTTTTATGATGTTATCTAATGACGATGCCTCATTATTGCTAAATCGCTTATTTTTTAATAAAAAACATGCAAACAATTTATCCGAAGATCCGGAAATCGGTTCCAGTTCGATAACCATTTCGCCATCGTATGATTCGCCGACTGCAATATTGTGACTCGCCTTGAAAATATACAGATTTTTGCATTTATATTTTTTAGAAGAAAACGATGGTGTAATATATTGCACATTTTCTTCACCGTTCGTGATAAATAGGGGCATTTGTATGTATCCTCCATTCTTTGGTGTGTTTTTAAACAGATGTAAATATACGATCGTTGTATAAAAATTCGTTTTTATAGTTCGCGATGCATCAATCAATTCATCATTGTTTAATACAAATTGTTGCGTTGTATCCATATTCTACTATATGATTAGAATATTTCTAGGATATGGTGGTTTATTCAGTGTAATAGATTATGTATTACACTAAATATTGCGACCCCCTAAATATATGGGATGTATGAGAAATTGTTGTTCTCGTAAACAGTTGCGATGAAGGTGGATTTATATCCTTCTACATAAACGGTACTGCCGTTTTGAATATCGTCGCACCCGTATTCGCCCGTACAACTTTTGCCGTTGATACTTACTGGCAATTTTGCATGGATCGTGCCGGCGCCATTGGCCACCGTATAATATTGCCATTTATCGCGTCCATTCATCAATTTACGTCCCATGAGCGGTAAAATCAGGTTGTCTGCACCGCCGTCGCCGTTGGAGGGTGTGAGAATACCGATTTGTTGATAATTCATGCCGGTACCTCGGGTTTCGATATTGATGGGGACGCCTCCGCGTACATCGATCGTAGATTGTGGCATATTCAAATACCCGTTGGTTTTTAGGGGCGGAATATAGAGGTCGTTGATGGCGTCGGTCGAACGACTCGGAACGGGCATGAGTGTATTTGTGGGCGGTTGTACATAAATGATTTTAGATGCCTCTGGTGGAGAACGCTGGTTGTATATTAAATACACGACTAAACCTATTGCCACGAGTAATATAAAAAGCGTCATGTTCTCAATACATATGACTCCGGGAATACATTTTTTTGCCATGGTGTTATAGATTATGTGGAGAAATATGTCCCGGGTCTACATTTTAGGGAATTTAGGAATCTTTTTAATATTGCATTTATAACACTTTTTGATGATGGAATCGGAATAGTGGATCAAATGGTAACCGGTAGATGCATGACAGAAGCAGTCAATGTCTTCGAGAATACCCCACATTTTTTTTTCGATGGCTCGTAAACTGAATACCCAGAAGAAAAACCCGACTGGGATGTATAATATATGGCCGAACACTTCTAATAAATACCAGCCCATACACTGTGGCAATTTAATCACTTTATAAAACCCACATTCAATATAGCTAAATATGGAAGTAAATACCGCGCCGACGTATTTGAAAAATTTGGTGATCATTCCTAAAACTTTCATAAATCCGCCGCTAATTTGTTTTCCTACTTTTGTAAAACTTTTCGGGATTTTCTTAACACCTTTTGTAATCGCACTCAATCCGGGAATTTTGATGCCTTCTTTGTAATTTTCGATAAGTGGATCAAACGTAACTCTTTTGCGCGTTTTGCGGCGTTTTACTGTGATGCCGTCGGGTCTGGTAATGGTAGTCTCTTTCTCCATCATTTCTAAACCCTCTTGCTGTTCCTGATCCATACATTGTTTATAAATAGAGAACCCTATTATCGTAATTATTAAAAATATGGTCAAAAATGGTGTATATTGTTTCATAGTTATATATATCATAGATATTATGTACACAATAATATCTATTACACAATTATTTCTGCATATTCGTTTTGAAATTTTCGTATTTCAATGATGTGCGAAGTTTTGCTTCATTGTCCACATTCACTACAAACGGTGCCATTTTAGAGATGTTTGAAAATAATTTGTTTTGTTCATCTAACATGGAATTGAAATTTGAATATTGTAATGTTTGCATACCTTCCATGGAGTCATCTAAGATAGAATCTAGCGTGGATTCTGCAGGAGATTCTTCGGTAGTTTCTGCGGGTGATTCTGCTGGAGATTCTGCGGGTGATTCTTCATCGGGATCGTTCTTTTTATTATTTTTTCTACGTTTTTTTTTCTTAATGCCTTCTGTCAAGCCTTCTTGTTCGTCAATGCCTTCTGTCAAGCCTTGTTCTTCTTCATCATTGCCTTCCGTCAAGCCTTCTGCTTCTTCGTCAATGCCTTCGGTTGCTTCACCCTGATTTAATTCGGGGTCTTGTTCATTCGTGGTTTCTCCTTCTTCAAAACCTTCTTGTCCAATCGCAATGCCGTATTTGATAATATTTGATACAACCAATGCAAATACCAAAATTACAATCATATTTTTACTAAAAAATGCGGTTAAGAAACCGACGAGGGCAAAGACAACCACGTTCATGATATCACCGGCAATCATCCACAATATCAAATTGACAATCGATACTAAAAAGGCAACATATAACACGGTTTTATTGTGTAATACATCGACCGATGATTTTGACGATAGATTTTTGACAGCTTTATGATATAGCCTTGACAATACTGATTTCCCAGATTTCAATAAACTTGTCATTTATATAATAGTATTATAAAATAATGCGCATGTTGTCTAAATACCGTCGGTTTCGGGTTCGTCATCCATATATGCCAATGGTAAATCGCCACTATAAATATCGAGAACCTCTTTGACGACCTCTTCGCGCTGTATATCGCTCTTGTCGAATTCGAAGCTCGATATACTCGAGGACCGTTTACCTTTGAATTTCCCTAAAAAATCTTCCATACCATTGATCTCCCCCGCACGGTCGTGTTGCTCTAAATCTCCCGTAATTACCATGCGACTATTTTCGCCTAAACGTGTCAACAACATTTTCATTTGTGATATAGTAGAATTTTGCATTTCGTCTGCGACAATCCAGGCGTTTTTGAAAGTTCTCCCACGCATGAATCCTAACGGGGCGATTTCGATGACTTTCTCTTCCATCAATTCGACGACTTCTTTTGGTGTAATAAACATGTAGAGAACGTCGTAAATTGGCCGTACCCAGGGCGCCATCTTTTCTTCTAAAGTTCCTGGGAGGAAGCCTAATTCTTCATCGACGGCCACGGAGGGTCGGGTGAAAATCAGCTTCTCGCAATTGCCTAATAGAAAATTGCGCACACCATATTCCGTAGCAAAAAGAGTTTTTCCAGTACCGGCCGGACCACTGGCGACAATGATTTTGCGATTTTTATTGCGCAAATGGGCCACATATTCTTCTTGATGGCGGTTTTTAGGTTTCGTGAATTTGTTGTCGAATATAGCGCGTTCATTGGGCGACAAATGTTGCATGTTCTCGTAGGCTTTGCGTTGTTTGACGAATTTATCTTCGGGTTCTCGGTCCTTGTAATATTCGTCGAGTAGTTCTTTTTCATTTTGTTTTCGCGATTTTCGACCACGCCTTTTTGGTTCTCCGTGTTCGATGTCCATTTTATACTATGGGGGCATTTTATTCCGTATCAATAGACGCTAATACACCCTAGTGCATTTACTGGTATGATTGTGAAATAGACTCCATTTGTGATCTAAAAAATAAGATTACAAATATATACAAAGAAAAACCCATGTATATAGTAATATTGCTGTTCATGTTCTCAACACCTCTCCGATTTTTTACGCGAACATCTAGCAAGATATACATGCAACCATATCCCACGTCCAATATTATCACCAAACATAACAACGCATCCTATTCCCATGACAACATCACACAATTTCTATTACACAATCCATGCAACCAAGGCAAAAAGCTCATTTCCATCTCCCCCGGTGGCTACAAGGGATTTTATATGATGGGGGTGGCCGCCTACGTGAAAAAGTATTACGATTTGTCCAGCTATATTTATTCGGGTGCATCTGCAGGGGCCTGGAATTCGCTGCTCATGACGTATCGGGGCGACATCAGTATATTTAGACAACATATTACCGACCCCACCATTCGTGGCGCCAAATCAATCTCCGAAATGGAACAAGTTCTCAAACGCCGTCTTTTAGAAAGCTATTCTTCAAAAGATTTCGATCTCGATCGACTCTTTATCGGCGTCACGACCGTCGAACGCGGCCGCAAACCGTCCACCACCATTTATACCCGGTTTGAAGATTTAGACGACGCGATTGACTGCTGTATCGCCAGTTCGCATATTCCCTTTATTACCGGAAATATGACGTATACCTACCACAATCTACTCAGTTTCGACGGGGGATTTAGCAAATATCCGTATTTAGGATTCATCAAACCCGTTCTCCATATTACACCCGGAATGTGGAAATCATCCGACATACCCGCAAACATCTGGAAAGATATACACGAATATACCACCCTGTTCTCGAAAGATCGGTATGAATTCGACGCCCTGTATGACCAGGGGTATCGCGACGCCATTTATCGCAAAGATATTTTAGACAAATTGTTGTTGTAATGTCTCGCCTCCATTTCGACCATGAACCTGCACAAAACCGCTCCATCTTCAGTGTCATAGATATTATTTTATGTTATGGAATCGATCGGAAATGGTATCCGCTGCATATCTCGAGTTGCAACAATCATATCTATAACACTTCTCGTCACAAAGTCTTTTTATTAAACCCATTTAAAATCTATAGAGTATATTATTTAGGAAGAATGTCTACGCCCGAACCCGCCTTTGTCGAACCGCTTTTAAAACCTGACGATAATCGCTTTGTAATGTTTCCGATTCAACACCAGGATGTGTGGGCCATGTATAAAAAACAAGTCGATTGTTTCTGGCGTGCCGAGGAAATCAATTTCGCGCAAGATTTGGGAGACTGGGAGAAGCTGACGGCCGAAGAAAAACAATTCATCAGTATGGTATTGGCTTTTTTCGCCGCATCGGACGGATTAGTATTGGAGAATTTAGCAGTGCGTTTCATGAGCGATGTGCAATCGTCTGAGGCCCGGGCGTTTTACGGATTTCAGATTGCCATGGAGAATATTCATTCGGAATCGTATTCTTTAATGATTGACACCTACGTACGTGATGAAGCCGAAAAGGCGAAATTGTTTTGTGCTATAGAAAATTATCCATGTATTGCGAAAAAGGCGAACTGGGCGAAAAAATGGATTGCCGACAATCGCAGTTCGTTTGCTTCGCGTCTGGTTGCTTTTGCCGCCATTGAAGGTATCTTTTTCTCGTCGTCTTTCGCCTCCATTTACTGGATTAAAAAACGCGGTCTGATGCCGGGGTTGACTTTTTCGAACGAATTGATTTCGCGCGATGAGGCTTTGCATTGCGAATTCGCCGTATTATTGTATAGCAAATTGGTCAAGAAACTCAACAAAAAACGCATCCACGAAATCATCATGGAGGCGGTGGAAATTGAGAAGGAATTTATTACCGAGGCCATTCCTTGTCGTATGATAGGAATGAATATGATGCTCATGAAGCAATATATTGAGTTCGTCGCGGACCGTTTGATTGTCCAGCTGGGTTATGACAAGGTCTATAACACGGCAAATCCGTTCGATTTCATGGAACTCATTAGTATTGAATCCAAGGTCAATTTCTTTGAACGGACGAATGCCGAATATGCTTTAGCCAATAAAGCGATCGATAAGGATATTTTTGATTTTTCCGCGGATTTTTAGGAAAACGCGCCATATTTATTCTTTTGATGATTCCACATAATATTCCATGATGAAGTATTCTTTAGCTGGGTCGTATGTTTCGTATTGCATCAACACGGGATGTTTGTCTAAGGATTCGCGGGTCCATCGAAACCCGTAGTTTTCATAAAACAGCACGGCGGTTTCGACGGAACTCAACACCATTTTCGCGCGTCGGCCTTTGTTTTTTGTTGTGCTTTCTTTTGCGATTCGTTCTTTTAATCCATCGAATAATTTTGATGCATATCCCATGTTGCGATATCCGCTTTTTGTGCAGGTGAACAATACATAATAGGTGATTTCTTGCGTGGTTGTGTCATAGTATCGATGGTAAATCATCATGGAGGGACAATTCGTGAGTTCAAATTCGGTGTCGAAACAATAAAAGGCAATCACGTTGTTGCTATCGGAAATGGCGGCGTTACTGTATTTTGGCGATATGCTGTATATCGAATATCGCGTAATCACGTAACGGACATTGTGTATAAATTGTTGAATTTCGTCAATCATGGTGGTTACGTCAGCCGTGTCGATGATTTTGTTAACGATTTCGTCGGAGTAGAAAATCATGTTGTTGTTGTTTTATATTATATGGTGTATAATATAAAAATTATGATTTTATTCAATTTTTTGCGCATTTTCGATGTTTAGGCTAGATTTGTGGGATTTTGTGGACCGGTGGCTTGCGGACCGGTGGCTCGCGGACCGGTGGCTCGCGGATTTTGTGGACCGGTGGCTCGCGGATTTCGAGGACCTGTGGCGGCGGGTTTTGTTTGAATGAAGTGTCGGATATTTTTGCTTGATGAATTCTCTCAACGTGGCAATCGAAACGCCGCGTATATCGGGGTTGTTTATTTTTTTTGCACGCACATTGCAACTACCTTCCGTCATGAGTTGTTCGATTTCTTCATTGGCGGCCGAATACATATAAGTGGTCAATATTCTACCAAATCCGCGGAATTCGGTCAATACAATATGGTCATTTAAATCCATGGGCGTAGAATAAATGTCTATATCTTTATAGACTAACCAGTCCGGCGTGTTGGATGCATTATTTTCTATGTTTCTTTCGTCGATTAATGGGTCTTCGAAAAATTGAAAATACGAACACAACGAATACAATGGATCTCCATAATGGTTATGTTTTTTATTCAATTTGTTTTCCGGATTCAGTGCATTTTTCTTCACATTGTCGGGGTCGTCTAACAAATATTCTTCTAATATGGATTGTTGCAATAGCAGTTTGTGAATCAATTTGACAATGTTTTTCTCCGATATTTTATTGGCATAATATTCCAGCAAAGATTTCTTCAACCCACAGTATAATATGTAATTGGAATGTCGGGAATTAAAGGTCAAATAATCTTTCAAGTACGTGGCGGTGTTTTTGATGGTATCGGGATAATAATCATTGATGTAGATGTGTAATTTGTACAAAATCATAGATATGTAATTTTTGATGGATTTGTACAATACTTTGTGTTGATTGGTGATGGCATAGGTCGGATAACGTTCGTTGAATGCGTTGATTAATTCTTGCGTAAATTTTTCAATCATATTGAGAAATGTCAACAGATTGTCATATTTCTTTTGAACCGCGGGTATGGAACGAATACTGTCGGACGCTAATTGCTTCATGATGGAAAATAGGTCGGAAATGTGTGCCGAAAAGGTCATTTGCGGGGCTAAACATAGGTTGTTTATGTTGAGGGGGGTTTTATAGTTGTCCGTTTGCAAATAATACATATTGCTGTCTGGGTGATGGAATAAAACGCGGTCCTTTGGATTTCGGATGGTGATGTCTTTGCTTTCTTCGTCGGCATTGAAAAGTAGTCTTCCGGTAGTTTTCTCGAGTCCATCTAAATGGCGAATCAAATTGCTGGCGGAAATGAAAAAGGTATCGAGTATAACACTTTTCGATTTTGCTGGCTTATAATGCGTAAAAATCCATTCCACGTCAGAAAAGAAGCTGCAAGGTGGGTCGTCATTCCAGAATACGAAATTGATGGGTATATCGTCTTCTTGTGGATAATTGCTGGGCCGAAATCGATACATTGTGTTTTTTGTTTCACTCGGAGTGGATTCTTCGGTGCCGCATATTTTTGCTAATTCTTTTACAAAAGGAGAACGGGCAACGTCATTTGCAATATTGAAGACAATATTTTTGTCGACTTCTCCATTGACATATGTGATTTCCTTAAAGGTTTCTTCTTGACGCATGGTGTATTCTTGAAAATTGATGTTGTCTTCGGACAAATCAGGGTCGTTGATTTTTGCAATGTCTTTTGTCGCCGTATCCGTGTTCAAAAACACGCCGTCCGACATTAACGTCAATTTTGCTAAATCCGTTGATTCCATTTCGTAACCAATACTCAATATTTTTTCAAAAGCCGATTTTGCGTGAATATCTCCACCGCGATTCTTGTGGGTTCTCATTACTACTATAGGATGATATATTTATATAACATGCAAACGTACAAGTGGCCAAATTATACAATCGGCAAACTTGTTTATACAAGTGGCCAAATTATACAATTGGCAAATCTGCGCGCACAAAATGTGCTGTCGCTTTACCATCCACGACGGTCCATTTGACCACCATCGCGATGATTTCCACACCGCCTCGACGCGCCTCGAACACGGCTTCGCGATATTCGGGATCAACAATGGACGGCGAAAATTGCGCCACATCGTCGCGCTGAATAACAAAACACAATAGGCAGCGGGTTTTCGAGACCGCCTTGATGGCCGCCAGTTCGCGAATATGTTTCAAGGCGCGGGGACTCACCACGTCGTTTTTTTTCTTGCGATATCCTTCGGGGAAGTAGGCGACTTTTGATTCAAAAGCCCGGCCAGCATAGGCATCGGCGGGCAAGCGTTTGCGGTCATTTGACCACATGTCTTCGTAATCGGCTAAAGGAACATTCTTGATTTCCATGAGAAAGGGCGTCCCGTTCCCATCGATCCCCGAAAAATCGAACCGACTGTCCACTAAACCCTCGATCTTGAGCGCCGTTTCGCGGCGGTATGCCTGGACATTTTGCAACCCCGGTATACAATTTTTCACCAACGCCTTTTCGGCTAAATCTTCGGCATATTTAGGATAAATACCCACGACCGTTTCGGATCCTTTCGCCGGTTCTCGGACAATCGACAAACACACCCGATGACTGCATTTGCGCTCATCGTCTTTCACCGAAGTAGGCAATAAATACACGGTTGAAGTTGCATCGGCTAAACCACAACATCCGAGGGACGCGCTATGTGCAATGACGGATTTCCCACCTACGCGTACATCGGCCACATAGGGCGATTTGATGTGCACCGAAGGTCGCGCAACGACTTCGCCCAAGACCACGTTTGATAATATCATAAGTTCCATTGTTTGAGTTTGTGTAATACATCATTCTATTACACAAATGCAATCAATTTTGCTTACCGATTTTGATTGTTGTGCAAACAAATTACATAAATACATCACACTACATGATGTATTTATGAAACTCGCCGTATTATATACCGGCGAAACCCGCACCATTCGCAAAGCCATTGTGCATGTTCATCATATTTATCACGAAACCCCCCACGCCGATTTCTTTGCCGTCTTGCAATGCCCCGAAGAAGAACGCGCCGAAATTCGCCAGCTCCTGGAAACCCATTTAGGCAATCGCCTAAAATCCGTCGAATGGTTCGACAAAAACAATCAAGGATGGCTAAATCTCCGGACCATCTTGTTAGATCGGATGGCCATCACCCCCCAATGGCGCAATTATTTAGAGAATAGCGGGTCGATGATTGAATATTTCCAGCTTTATTTAGCCCACAATGCAATCCTCGTATATGAGACCGCCACAAACATTCGCTATGATTTCGTCATGCGTACTCGACCCGACGTCATCCTCAACAAACCCCTGCGTCTGCAACATCTGGTCGACCCGGAGAATTACCCCGCCATCATGGAGGAAGCGCGAAAATATTCAACCGACGAGCAAAATGTGATCTACATGTTTATGAATGCACTGGTCGATCCTGGCCGCATTGCCCATGTGAAATATCTGCATAGTAACCATAGTACCGAAAAGTATTATAGGGATTGTGTGGACAAGATCGACGATCTGGCTACCTATGTGCGTCATGGGAAATATCTCATTAGTTTGCGTAATAATGTGGTCTATATTACCAATCGCGAGAACATGGATGCGATTGCTAAATTAGGCTATGAATACGGGAAATATAGGATGGAGGGCAATGATTATTGGTTTAATGCCGAGAGTCAATTGGAAACGATTTGCCTAAATAACCAGATCGCCCTCTATAACTCGACGACGGACCTCGAAAACGCCAGTTTGTACGAATATTGCACGGCGAATTATTTCGACGAAACGGGCGCTCTGAAATCGGGCGAAGAATTCCTATTCTTTATTTGCAGACACGTTTAGACATACTTGTAATAGTAATACAAGATCCATCGGTGAAAACAGGACGGATAATTTTTGTTGACGGGGAGAACCTTCGAGAAGGACCACCTTTTCCCCGTTTTTTCGCACATTTTTTCGCAACAAAAATGATCCACATCATCCATATAACACTCATAGTAGAAATATTGATGATCATATGGTGCTCCCTCAATCATGTCGTAATCGCTCTCGGGGCAATTTGCATATGGTTTATGGACGAGTTTCGGTATGCCTAAATAGGGATGAATCCCTCGATTTTCAGGATCATACATTTTATGGCAATTGTTCATATAGATATTCGCGCGAAATCTTCTTCTTGATTTTGTGTGCAAATTGATTGCATATGATAGAGGGACCGTAATAAAACGTATAAGAGTAGCTTAACAAATCGCTATAACTCAAATGGTAAAGTATTTAGTAAATCATGTCGCGTTAAAAAACTGGCTACTAACGTACCTAATGTGTCCTATGGGCAAGCAGTTGCCATCAAAAGGTAGTTAAAGTCATCACTATAACTTATGTAATTTTTATTGTGTTATATAAATATATAATATAATGTCTGACATTGTTATTAGCACACTCGCGGTATCGAAGATATTTACCTCTTCAGATACATCTCTCACACTGCAGGAGAATGTCTCAAACATTGACGGAGATATTTATATTGGAGATTTAACCTATCCGAAGCAAGGTTTAGCATTCAATGGTGTAAAGTACTACGGTAGTAAAACGGAGTTCAAACTGGAAGGGGACTATATGGTTGTGCGAACGGACGGCGACCCATATCCGGCAAAAGCGGGTGCATCGGCAGGGTACTTGTATTCAACTCCATCCAATGATATTGGTACTCCACGTACATGGTATGATGATCCAAATGATTTATTAGAACAATCCAATGTGTATAAATTTACATACCGCGGCGGAACAGCGGCACCAACAACCGATGTGTCAGAAGCTCTCGTGAGTAGCGGCGGAATCAATGGTATATTCAACAACGGTGCGGCATTTTTATCACCATTTGGAGGAAGTACATTGCCAGATGTGAATATTATGCCTGAGAACGGCTATTTTTTAAATGCCTACTATTTTATTAATTTTCTAGGCAAAGATTTAGCCGGTCATCCAGAAGAAGGCGGTGAATACCATTATCATATTGGCACGTTTTTGTACAAAATGTGGAACAATGCGACTTTTTATAATTCCATCGATTACTACAAGAATACTTACTACACTTTACCTAGTAGCACCACCTATAACAATACCTATTATTCAGATGAAGAAGATCACACTATTGATCACATGCGACATACTAACGGACACTCTAAAATCGTCGGGTTTTGTTTTGATGGATACCCAATTTATGGTCCATTCGGATACTCAGACGCAACCGACGAAGACGGTGGAGTGGAATTAATGACAAGTAGTTATAGTATTAGATCGTCATATTCGGATAGACCATATCCCTATAATACTCCCATTAGTTTAACCAATTTTATAAATAATATATCTACATTACTTGGTCATAGCCATAGTTATTATAATGTGGTAAATGACGCAAATAAAGGCAGAATACAAATGGGTGCAGGCGCCTATACGAACGATTATGAATATGTGAGTGGTTCAGGAACTCTCGATTATTACAACGGCAGATACACGAAAACCCCTGATTATCCAAACGGTACCTATGCGTATTTCATAACATTGGATAATACCGGTGTTCCTCAATATCCATATATTGTCGGTAATTCGTCGATACAACAACGTACATTTACCGAAACCTCGTCAGTCTATTGTACAATTTCGTCCGATGTCAATACGATTACTAGCGGTTCTGCAACTGTCACGTTTACAATGAACGAGGCGACGAGCGATTTTTCACTGGCAGACGTAACCGTGAGCAACGGCGGTTCGCTCACCAATTTTAATACCATCAGCTCAACTGTATATACGGCGACCTATATTCCTCCATCAAACACGAATACGACTGTTTCGATCACTGTTCTTTCCGAAACATTTATCGACGCGGATGGCAATAGTAATTATGCGTCAAACACATATCAAATCACTACATCTCCTTCTATTTTGGGACAAAGTCTATCTAGTAATAGCACAGTGGGCGATTTACTCAGTCAGGTTTCCAGTACAGGATCCGATCTTCAAGCATATGCAGCTGTAACTGGCGGAACCGCTTTGTCTGAAACAGACACATTAACGCAAACGACCTACTATATTTCTCAAACATTAAATAGTGTCGAAAGTGCTAGAACATCTGTAGCGGTAACATTAACCACTGATGCACCATCCATTTCTTCACAAAGCTTATCTAGTTCCAGTACAATTGCTAATTTACTCAGCAATGTTTCCAGTACAGGATCCGATCTTCAAGCATATGCAGCTGCAAATGGCGGAACCGCTTTGTCTGAAACAGACACATTAACGGAAACGACCTATTATATTTCTCAAACGGTCAATGGTATCGAAAGTG
>JACCDO011806463.1_pt1 | contig 25315 bp, 33 predicted proteins | sample 7446101 | NCBI WGS metagenome assembly JACCDO01 (sample SAMN15323440, study PRJNA562643) | freshwater metagenome | isolation source: river surface water | place: USA:Blue River Watershed | collected 2017-08-16 | reverse complement strand
TTTTTGAATTGCTCTGCTAACCTAGTTAAGTCTGAGCTCTTGCGCGTCATCATGCGCTTTTGGTATTGGGTAGCCATTACTGCAGCCTCATGCCTGGGCTTAGAGATATGCTCTCAACACCGAGCTCTGGTGTCATCCGTTCTTGCGAGAGTAGTGAGCGTCGGCCACCGCGAGTCCTAGCCTTTAATGCAGATGCTTCTGAGGCAGCTGCTTTACGGCGCTCTTCATCCACAGCAGCTTGCACTTCTTGGGCTTTCTGCTCCATCGCCATTTTGTTTTCCTTGTACTGCAGCTGTGCAGCGTCAAACTGTTGGCGAGCAATATCTGATTGCTGTTGCAGTGATGTAGATTGCTTTGCGTATTCTGCGGTTTGTTTTGCTACTTCTGTGCGCATAGCTTCTGCATCAACCTTTTGTTGTTGCAGTGCTTTCTTTTGAGCTCTTTCTGCATCACTACGAGCTCTACTTCCTTCGTATGCAGAATAAACACTAGCAACTGCTAAAGTTACGATTCCAGACATTTCAAATCTCCTTTGCGTTTATCGTATAACCCGCATTCAGGTATTTCATAAAGGCGAGCCTCTAGCTCATCAATGTTTCTGCAATTGTCTGGATTTTCATAAATGTCAGTCCAGACAACTTCTTCTTCATATACTCTGCCTGCGCGTTGAAATCCAGCTGGTGCATCAAATTCACAAGGCGCTATTAAAACTCTAATCCCATCTTCTGTGTTAACTGCAATGACTCCACGCTCAAGCCTTACCTTATACGGTGTCTTATGTGCAGCACCAGTTAAGACAGTCCACGGCTGTAAAATAATTGTGCGTTCATAAATGCCAGGCAAAAACTTATGCAATGTAGTTGCTTCTGCTTGTGGCATCTGCAATAAAGTTTCTTGAAGTTTGATTACAGCTTCGCGCATTTGTTGCGCAGGGACTTTCCCTTCAAAAATAATCAACTCATCCATATATGCCCTGATTCTATTGCGTTTTAAAAGCACATCAATCAATCATATTGCCAGCATCTACATTAAGCAAACACATCAAAGTCTGTGTTGGCGCTGGTTTGTGGTGATGGTCTGCCGCCGAGTTGGTGAGTCCTGGTCATGCGGTTGTATTCGCCACCGCCCAGCATGAGATAGCCAAACGAGTCACCGATGTGTGAGTGTTCATTTTTATTGGGTGCGTCTCTGAAGCGTTCTTGGCCGGCACCAACGGCAATGCGTTTAAAGTGATAGCCACCGGCTAATGATTTGCGCAATAGCTTGCAGGATCGGTTAACGATCAAGCCTGGTTTGCCGTTAATTAAGCGCTGCATAGGTGCTGCTGCTGCTTCTCTTCGCACTTTAAAATCATTGCTGGCAGTGGGTTGAGCTCGCAGGCCGAGGGTTTTTAAATAATCAAAGGCAGTCACCTCGTAGATAGCATCGCGTGCCATACCGGCTGGGTCGCCCCATATCATGACCTGGTGGCTTGGGTAGAGTTGATTGAGCTCGGCTAGTAGCTGGTGGCCAAAGCGCTCTAAACCCATATCAAAGGTAACGATCTCATGGTGGATTACCCATCGACCATTGGCTAGGCGCTGTCCGATGGTGGCAGCTGGTGTCAAACCGAAGTCTAGGCCGACCTGGATTGGTACGGTAGGGTCGATGTCTGTGTCGCCAGACATGGTGCCATCCTCATATTCTGGCCATACTGATCTACCTTCTTGGACATAGGTGTACAGACCGCCTGCATAGCATTTAATCCAGTCCAGATTCTTACCTAGCAGCATTTGCTGGTAGTAGCCGGGTGGTAGATTGTTGATGTTCTCGGCTTTGGGATTGACCTTCCACCACTTACTAGCAGAAAAAATATGGTCGTTGGCTTCGGGATTGTCTGGTAGATCGTCAGCAGCGACTTCCATAATTCCGCCTGGCTGCTTAAAGAACTTCCAGGCATAGACACCTGTCATTTTCTCCTTCTCTGCCATTCGGTGCCACCAGTGGTCGTCATCCATTGGGTTGGTATCCATCCAGATACCGTGCCAGGTTGGGCCTCCATCGCGCTTAGTTGGATAACGGCCAACCCTATGTGTCAACCCATCAATCACTGCTTTTGGGAGCTCTCTAGCCTCATTCACCCAGGCACCTGTTAGCTCCAAAGAGAGCAGCTTTCTAACGTCTTTTGGCTGGTCTAGGGCTAGAAAGATAACCTCACAATCAATGCCTGCAGCATCACCCCTTGCAGGCAGTCGTATGTGATGCGTAATCGGTGGAGTCCAGAGCAAAGGCCCGAATGTAGACTCAGGAAAGAGATCAATCCAGGTTTTGATCGTCGTGGTCTTTAGCATTGGGTAGCTGTTTCGCACTACCGCAAACCGGCTGTACCTGATGTTGTCTATCGGGGATGGTTTCTGCTGCACTGCCTTGATAAAGATCTTGCTTGCGCAGCCATACGACTTGCCCGACCCCACCGGCCCCATGATCCCCTGCACAAATGCGTTGCTCCTGATGAAGTCGTAAATTACCGGGCTCTTGCTGAAGTCCAGATTCAACCCACCCACCAGCACTTTCTCTGATTGTTCTTTTGTTTTTGCCACGTTTCCTCCAAAGACTCATTATTCGGCTGGTGGTGCCATTACATTGACATCAATGACAGATGGTCTGTCAGAGTTGTCGTCCGGGTTATCAAGTAATCCACTTGCCTTGGCCAGCAAGCGCAACACACCCACCTTATCGTACAGCTCAATCTCCAACATGTTGTTGCCGTCCTTGTCAGTCTTCACCGATACCTTCTTGATTGACTGCAATGCATGCTCAGGGATCTTACTCGACGGCTTCACCGTTACATTCCCAGCCTCATCCCACTCCATGATGTCAGTGAGCTTAGTGTTGGCCATGCACAGCAAAGCATAAGCCACCGCCTCACGGTTATCCAGAATCGTCGCAGACCTCTCCAAGCGCCTCTGCACGCTCCTGACACCACCCCAATTGGTCATTGGAGGGATTACATTGGTTTGCTTAGGACGTGCCATCAGAAGGGTATATCCGAATCATTCTGGTAGCCATTAGCCTTTGCCTGGTTATGGCCAGACATCGGCGCAGCACCCTTGGCAACCTTAACCCCACCAATCTTGACCTTGTAGTACGTCTCACCAGCCTGAGTCACAGCAGGCTTAACATCCAAGTAATGAATGCTGCCATCGTGCAACATCACATCACCACGGAAATCAGCATGCCAGTCTTCCTTCTTTTCCTTGTTAGCAAACGCACTACCATTGCCAGGTTTGTGTTCATACGCCATGTTGCTTTCCTTTAAGTAAAGTTAAAAACCCATCACCCAAAAAGGTGAGGAAAAATTGCGAGGGAGCCCCCCAAGCGCTACCGACGGGGGGAGGGGCAAGGGGTGCCTTTTTGACAACGGATAATATCGGATTGATAACAAGGACGCACTCCCGCATAGGTTTGCTCTGACCCGCTTGAACCTAGACACGTCAAGCCACCCCCTCTGTCCAAAACCCATACGTTCGATTGGGATTTGTACACACCGATTTAAACGCTCTACAAGCCACGATCTACCCTTACCCATGTCTGCCTATTACCTACCACTTGTTGTCGCCTTGTAGGTGCCTTAGAACCCGCGGAAACAGCATCATCACTTCATGACATCAACTGCAATCACCAGCAGATCATGCGCTACCTGCTCAGAGCTTGTCGGAATGTTAAGTCCTTCAGATTGATAGCGTTCTACTAACATCCTGCACGCTGTTGTCAACTCTGCATCTGTCAACTCAAGGTTGCCTATAAGGTTAACCTCAATATTATTTAAACTTATATTTAATTCTTTATTAATAATACTTAAGGTTAACCTAATACTACGTTCTTCCTCGTTATGTGCAACCTCTGGAGGTTGCGTATAAGGTTGCGTATGGCTGCCTATTTTTTCATCAGTAGGTGCAACTTCTGAGGTTGCACCTGATGTGTTCTTTTCTTTATGCTTTGCTATCTCTTTCTTCATCTTGGCGACTGTGATTGTGTCCTTATTCTTAGGCATTTGATATTCCTTTGGTGGTGGGTTCATGGGTTTGACAACGCCTTTGATCATGTCGTGGATTCGCTTCAATCCTTCCTTGTCGATGGTGTTGTCTAGTTCTTTCTGCTGTTGTCTTTTCATCTCTGGTGGCCTTGTATCTTCGATTGTGCTGGTTACTGCAATGGCTGTCTCTACATCAATAGTTGGGTCAAAGATAACCCGCACTGTGTCTGGTTTAACGCCTTTGAATGCCTTGGAGACTGTCTCGATGTAGCCTAGAGCTCTGAGCTTGACCAGCTGTTTGCTGATGGCTTGGCGGCTGGTTCCTGTGTCCTTGGCTAACCTGGCTTGACTTACCCAAGTGATGCCAGCTCTGTTGACGTAACTGCAGACCAGGGCTAATGTCCTAAACATCCCATCAGTGATGCGCTTGTCGGTGATGGCTCTGATGGGCATAACAGTCATCCTGCGCTGGTCTGGCAGGGCTTCCTTCTCTTTTACCTTGGGCTTCTTGGGTAGCTTGAAGTCCACGACGTTTGAGGGCAATGCATTCATGAGTTCTTATCGCGCAACTTGGCTTCAATGGCTTTTGCGTATTTCAGTGTGTCGAAATAACAATTAGTTACGTACTGCTCTGCCATTGCTTCATATTCAGCATCCGTCAGCCCTGCCCACTCTTTCTTTGGTGGTGCGGCATACAAAGGAACTCTTCCCTCTCCCTCATGTTTGTAAATTGTTCCGCAATTAGCCGTATCAAAATGCTGACGTACTTCATCAATCTTTACCCAACCCTCAACAGCATTCCAATATTCAAAAAGCTCCGGTTCAGGCTGCGCTAGTCTGGCGCGTAATGCTTTTATACTTTCCCACGCCCCAATCATTCTTGGTTCTGGTTGGGCTTCTATCCATTCCAATGCTTGCTGTAATAGTTCGCGGTCAGTCATGCTGCCCCCTTAAGCAAATTAAATATTTCTTGTTGTATTGGAGCTAATTTTCTATTCCAAAACATTGGGCTTTGGAAAGATTCAATTCTTTCTCTCATGAGAGTAGCTCGGCTTTCTTTTGTTGGCGGTGTATAAGTTCCCCGCCAAGCTGAATCAATTCCTATGTTTTTCCCAATGTTTGTGCTATCGGCTGAAGAAAATGGAAATTTTGTATAAATATTTGAATTCAACATTCTCAACCCATGAATTTTGGCGCATGGTCTACCTTGCCTATCACAAATCACATCCATAGCTTCAGCCATTCGCGTCCACCATTTTAAAGATCCAATTTGCGTAAAGTCTCCAGAGCTGCCCAAACAAATGCGAGGCCAATTGCTAACCAAACGATTCAATCGATCTAAACTTTCGTGCATATGCCAAACTGGAGCGCCAATATGCGGAGCAACTTTTATCCAAGGCCATTGTTCTAAAAGCTCATCATTATCATTTTCATTGCCGTCAATTACATCTGGAATAACAGCAAAATCAAATGCTGGATACCTATGCAACTCACCTACCCATTCATAAAATAAAGTCCAATCTTCTATTGGGTTACCAGACTTCCAAGCAGAAAATGCGCCGTTATCAACAGCAAATGATTGAGCGGCATCTAATGCCAGCGTTAATTGGTCAGGATAACGAAAAGATATAAACGCATGACCACCGTTAATTGCTTTAAGCGCTGCAGTAGCTGGCGTTATCGGTAATCCGTGATAATGAATCATCCCTGCCCCCTTGCGCGGATAGTTTTAGCAGCGTATCCCCAGCCATCATTAAAAAGTTCATCAGCGCATTTCTCGCGCTCTGCTGCTGCGACTAGCTCTCCAAATTTCCACAATGGATCAAAGCCACTATAATTATTTGCATATTCCCAGCCAGCTTCACGCGCCAATTTGATCATGTCATCTCTAGTCATGCTTACCTCACAGAAACGACTTGATGCGCTTGATTTCCCAATCAGTCATGTCATGCACCAACAAGATAAAGTCTGGCGTTATAGGCAACTTGCCTGCCCTGATCTTAGATATTGTCGGTGGCCGGCTGCTTAGAAACTTGACCAGGGCAGAATCATTTTTAAGGCCAAACTCAGCTTTGATTGCATCAAGTAATTTATGTGTTTTCATTTTTTGTATCTCCTTATCATCTCGGCTCGCAGCTGTAATCTAGCCTCTGTGCCGCGTTTCTCTTCCACTGTATTCAGGTAATCACGCTTGGTTATTCGTGGCTTCCTGGCCTTGTCTGGCAGCAGCATTGCGTATCTAATCTCGCACTCTGCCTGCCAGGCTTTGCTATGTGTGCAAAGCTCTTTTCCATCAACTACTACTATGCGCGGTTCCCAATGCACTCGGCCACACTGCTCACAAAACCGATTAGCCAAGGTATCTCCGGTGGTATCGCCTGGTTGCCTTAACTGCAGCCAAAATCCCCAGGCCGGCCATGCGCCACATTCTGAATGACCTCCAGGCACGGATCATTTAACCCTCCGCATCTTTTTATCTTTGGCATCTTGTTCCTGCTGCTTTCTGATGCGCTTGAACTTCTCAGCCAGGTCTAGCGCAGAGCCAGCAGCCTGGTACTTCCAGTCTGGGTTCCACACCGACGCTGTACGATCCTTTTCTTTGCGCTTTGGCACTGCCGGCTCACTTGCTATTGATAGTTTGGGTTGCATCCTTGTTCCTCCTTTTTAAACATCCGTGACAAATCCATCTCCTATTCTTCTTGTTGTTAAATACGTGCCAATCGCCACCGGTTACCGGGTTGTGTTGCTGGCAATTGGTACAAAACCGGGTTGTCGCATCAATACTTACTTCATCTGCCAAATCGCTACTCCCTTCCCGCCATGCGCTGATGTCTGAATACGCTTAATGATCAGCTGGTGCTTTTCCATCTTCTTTAAAATGCTGTAGGCCGATGAATAGTCTGCTTGCCAACCTTGCAGCTGGAGCTCGTCAAACAGCTGGCCGGTACTGAGCTCGCCAAACTCTGTAAGTATCTCAGTGATGGCTTCCCGAATGTCGGTGCCTGCAGTACGTTTAGCCTGGTACTGGCCAATGCCCATCTTAACTATCTGTCGCCCCTCAGTGGCAGGCAAGATGAACTTCTCGCCCATGAGCTGACGCAGCAGCCAATCAGTCACTTCAATGCATCTCGCATCAACGGCAGGAAGTCGTGCAACTTCAAGACTACCCGCCAGGGTTGACCATTGCGTCTGTACGCCACGACTCCCACTTCGCCTGGTTGCGTGCAGGCTTCCACTTGTTCGCTCCATTTGTCTACCTCGATTCGTTCCCTGCGTTTAACTTCTATGCGGAATTGCGCAATGGTGATGTCGTCCTCACCGTCACGCGCTTGGCCCAGGTTTCGTTTAACCACAAAACCCAGCTGATCTTGTAGCAGGGCAGCAAGCTCGCGCTCACCAGCTGCCCCCTTGTTTCGAGCTCCTCGGCCATTCATGCAGCACCATTAAGCAACTGCTTTAGCCTGGCATTGGTGCTTGCATAGCGCCTGCCATAAGCCTCAACAATGAGCTCCTCAATCAGTGAAACCCTGGTGCGCCTTTGCTCCTTGCTGGCCATGTCTAATAGCTCGCGGATCTCCGGGCGCATCTTCATCATAAATGTCTGTTGCTTATTTTGCATTTACACCTCTCGTTAAATATTGCTCAACGATATATTCAAACCTCATAGCTAGTCAACTAATAAAAGTGCTTGACGTATTGATCGCAGCAATATAATCTCTGCTTCACGGTCAATAAAGATCGCCACGCCACCGAGAAACAGGAGCGCAAAATGTCTAAATATGTAGCTTATTTCCGCGTATCAACAGATCGCCAGGGCGCATCTGGCCTTGGCTTAGAAGCCCAGCAAGCAGCCGTTATTCAGTACGCCGACGGCATCATCCACTCATTCACCGAGATCGAATCAGGCAAGCACGACGACAGGCCACAGCTGCAGGCTGCTATCGCTATGTGCAAAGCCACAGGCGCTGCTTTATTGATCGCCAAGATCGATCGCTTATCACGCCAGGCTGCTTTCCTGCTCACACTGCGCGACTCTGGTGTTCAGATTGTTGCAGCTGACATGCCCCACGCCGGCACTCTTGAGTTCGGTATCCGTGCAGTGGTTGCACAGCATGAGCGCGAAGAGATTAGCCGTCGCACCAAGGCAGCACTGCAGGCAGCCAAAGCTCGCGGCATCAAACTAGGTAGCCCAAACCCATCAGCTGGTTCAGCTGCCGGCATCGCCAGCATCCAGGCAAGCGCAGATCAGTTTGCACAGCGCGTTAAACCAATCATTGACGACATCATTGCCAAGACTGGCTCAACCAGCCTGCGCTCAATTGCAGCTGCACTGACAGCTCGCGGCGTGCAGACATCCCGCGGTGGCCGCACCTGGGGTGCCAGCCAGGTAGCTAACTTAATCTCAAGGAGTGCAGCATGAATGACGACTTTTTAACAGGCTTCATGGTGGCTATGGCCATCATGGTTTTGGTTTTGGTTTGGGCGGGGATCATATGATTGACGGCCAGGTACTGCGTGATGCACAGCTCGCATTATTTGAGCGCCGTGATGCAGACTTCTTGAGCCGGTGCAGGCAGATAGCTACTGACATTGCAAAGAGGGATGGCCAGGTATCAATCAATGATGTTCGGGCTGCAATTCAGCTGCCGGCAGAGCTGCACCCATCTGTACTCGGTGCTGTTTTTAGATGCAAAAAATTCACAGCAATTGGCTTTACTGAAGCCACACACAAGGCCGCCCACGCTCGCGTGGTGCGGATCTACAAACTAAAGGAGAACTAAATGTCAGGCAAAAAAACACCAACGACCATGATGTCGGCAAGCAGACTGCCATCGCTGCTGGGCTTATCCAAGTACATGACACCCAATGATGAGTTGCATTTGTCTATCTCTGCACTGAAAGGCGAGCTCAATAACTTTGAGCAGAATGAAGCGATGGCCTGGGGTGATCGACTTGAAGAGATTATTTTGCTGGAGACTAGCAAAAGACTGCAGCTTACAGACTTACAAACTGAGTTCAGCAGCGCTTTCTATCACGCCACATTACCGCTGGCCTGCAGCCTCGATGGTTATGCCGATGGCCGTGGCCAAGTAATTAAAAATGATCATGATGCCGGCATTTTTGTCATTGGCGCTGATCAAATAGTGCTCGATGGTTTTGGAGTGCTTGAGGCAAAGCTAACATCTGTCCAGGCCGAGGAGATCCCAGCGCTGTACCGTGGGCCAGTCCAGCTGCAAGCGCAAATGGACATCATGCAGGCCAAGTGGGGTTGCGTTTCGGTGCTGTATCGCGGCACTGAGTTGCGCATATTTTTGTTTGAACCGCATCAGCAAACCCTAGCAACCATCAAGCAGGCTGTGCTCGACTTCCAGGACAAACTAGAAAAATACAAAACCACCGGAGCTGTCGACTTCTACCCGCCGGCCACCACCGATGATGCAGACAGGATGTACCCAAGCGCAGCTGGTGAATCAATTGTCTTGGATGTTGAGGCTGAATTACTGGCAGATAAAATTGTTGATGCCAAGAACAGGATTACCGCAGCTGAAAAAGATAGAGCAGCCGCGGAGAAAGATCTCAAAACAATGCTCAAGACAGCACCCAAAGGGATAGCCGGGCGGTATGAAATTAACTGGCCAATGCGTAATTACGCAGCACAAGCCGCAAAGACAGTGCCGGCCAAGGATGCATACAGCATTAGACAATCAACCCTATCAATAAAGGAATTTAAAAAATGATTGATTTAAACGAGCTTGAAACAGCGCATGCCAGAGCAGTCAACAGTTTGCTAGGCAACATTCCAAAGTTACACAGAGAAGAAGCCTGCGAAATAGTTGAGTCCATCGTTACCTTGGTGCTCATAACAATCAAAGATGAACTGGAGAAAAACAATGCAGCTCACTACAACTAAGGGATTTGCCCCAGCCACAATGGGCGAAGCAATTGAATTTTCACGCATGTTATCTGAGTCCAGCATGGTTCCCAAGGCTTACCAAGGCAAGCCACAGGACATCATGGTATGCGTGCAATGGGGTTATGAGCTGGGCTTGGCACCCATGCAGGCGCTTCAGAACATCGCTGTAATCAATGGCAAGCCGTCTGTTTACGGTGATGCTATGGCTGCCCTGGTACAAGCTAGTCCAGTATGCGAAGGGATCGAAGAGCGCATCGACAATGAGGGTACGGTTAACCCTGTCGCTGTATGTATTGCGCACCGAAAAGGGCGCAAGCCTGTCACTGCTACCTTCAGCGTAGAGGATGCCAAACGAGCTGGCTTATGGGGTAAGCAAGGCCCTTGGCAGGCTTACCCTAAACGGATGTTGCAGATGCGTGCGCGTGGCTTTGCTTTGCGTGATGCTTTTCCTGATGTGTTGAAAGGCTTGATCAGCGCAGAAGAGGCTCAGGATTATCCAGACGATACCGCACCACGGCCAATCAAGGATGTAACCCCGGTGCCTGCAAACCCGCTGGACATGATCGCACCACCGGCAGCAACAACGCCACCACCAGCACCAGAAGTGCCAGAGGATCTTGAACCCATCCTGGTAGATGAGTATGTGCCTGACCTGGATGATGCGCCAGAAAAGCCGCCAGAGCCTACTGCAACGCCTGTCGACGGCATCCCATTGCTTACGCCGGGCAAGGATGATGAGCCGCCAAAAGTACATGCCACTCACCAAGACCTTAATGCATGGGCTGACCAGTTTATTGAGCTCATGGATAAGACAGCCAGGGCAGGCAAAGTACCACCACGCCAGCGCATGTCAGTGCTCAAAAAATTTAGAGATCTTAACGAGCCAATTATCCAGAAGGTTGACCTGGGTAAAAAATCTGAGATCGTTAGCATGTATGGCAGACGCATACGAGCTCTAGGCGCACAGCTAAAGGATGCTACTGACGCAGAGACTGATACTGAGTGACACATTGGTTGAGTGCAATGCGGAGCTCTTCTGCCTGCTTACCTATGGCAATAAGAGCTTCTGCATCTTCTCTAGCAAGTTCTCTTGCAGTACAGATGCAGGCGGGGCAGGCAGAGCCGGCGGCACCGGACACGGAACCTGCCTGGGCGGCGCGGTCGGGGCGCTTGCGCAGGCTGTCAGCAATACTGGCAACACGAGCACCAAGCTCTTGATTCTTTGCATTGGCTTCCTCTCTTAATTGATCAGCATTAGATTGCAGCAGCTGTTCTTTCTCACGCGCAGCTGTGATTGCCTTGGCATGTTCTTCTGCCAGCTTGATCCTTTCTTTATCCCAGGCTGACTGCACTTCAGCGCGACCATGCGACGCGCCTTTCACGTAGCCAGCACCACCGGCAATGGCCACAGCAAGCACAGCACCAACAATAAAGTACGGATTCACTTAGGAGGAACCTTGGTAGCGCCTTCTAATTTCTTATGCACCTTTACTGTTTTGCAGACCTGCTTGCCCTTCTCTTCATGGCAGACCTTCTTTAGTTCCCCGCCGGCATAGCTATTAGCACTAAACGCAGCTAATAGTACAAGTACACTAGCATTAAATCGCATGTCAGATCTCCGGTTGATGTGCTGGTGGTGGTGCAGGCTTACCATTAAAGCCTGCGACTATTGGTGCAGCTGTTGATACTGGCTCAAGTGTAGGCTCAGTGCGTTGAGCTGGTGCTTGTGCTTTGGGTGGTGGATCAGTCCAGTCACTTGCCTTAGATACACCAGGCGGTGGGTCGATCAGTTTGGCCACGCCATCCTTACCTTTGATCGCCAGCAAAGTTGCCAGCGCACCGAGGATGTACTTGCTCATATCGCTGAGGAGCATAAAGAATTGTTTATCAGCTGGTGCAATCCCTACCATCGGTTGCTGGACAAACACGACTGAGTACATAGCTAGGCTGCTCATCATTAAGAGCACCAGGCAAAATGTAGCGCCAATAATTAACTTGATGTATGAGTCAATCAAATCTGAATTCAATTTCATTTTTGTTCCTCTGGCTTATAGTCTGCAGCTGGCACTAATTGATCAGGGCAGGTGCCTGTTACAGCACAGGTTGGCCGCTGGCATTCAGGTTTATTCCAGTTCTTATTGTCCTGGCATGGATACCTAAATGTATCTTCGCAGGATGCAATGGTCATAACCGCAATTGCTATAAAGAAAAATGATTTCATCAATGCCCACCTTGCATCACAGCCAGCGCATGTTTGTAATGTTTGATGCGGTCGTTAAGCCCTATGGTTCCCCCATTTATTCGCTTCGTCATACCGAGGATGTCATCAGTATCCGCGAATTTATTTAAGCCCCGGCTCTCCCAATACCAGCAAGCACTCTGAGTTGCCCCCTCGAATGTCTCCAAGTATTCTGGCACCTCATCAATCTTTAATGGTCGGCCATCAACTTCAATGCTGTCTGCAAACTCTTGATAGTTTGCACGACCAGTTAACTGGATAAGACCTCGGCCAATCCAACGAGCAGCATCGCCACTAGCTTCATCACCATTACCCATACGACCACTATAAATACGATTTGCAATGGCAGCTTGTTTATTAGGCTTGGCACAATACGCTTGAGCAATTTCATCTGTTTCAAAATACTTAGCAAAAAGTTTTCTTAGGGTTGCTGGCTTGTAGTTTAGGTTTTCTTTTAATGCAGTGAAGTTGCCAGACTCATGCGCACACTGAGCAATGAATGATGCAATGCGCTTGTTGGTGTTGATCTCGTATTCAGGTAGCAGCTGCTCCAATGCATGGTGCCAATGCTCAACATACTTATTGCCTGGCAGTAGCTGTTTCAGTTGGTTCAGTGTCAGCATTCTTTTTTTCCTCTAACTCACGCATCATTAACTTGCGTATCCTGCGCATACGATCAACTTCAACTATGGCTGCATTGGTTGCATTGTTTGCGTCCATGATTGCCAGCCCTACCAGTGGCAAGGCTATAGCAAGCGTTAAGACCATTGCAAGTAAGCATATTAGTAGTACCCAAGGTATGCTGTCTTGCTCGTCTTTATCAGAATCAGGACGCTGATTAGCCACAGCGTCACGAACAGAACCGCGCCAAACCATGTAACATTTTCCCGAAACCTTCTAATCATTTGACGACGTTTGTTTGCTGCAATCTGCATAAGTTTTAACTCAGCAATTCTTGCTATCTCTTGCTGCTTGTTAATACTCTCAACTGTCTTTTCATACTTACCCCAAAGTGAACCCAGCTCTGGCGGCGCTCTATAGACCATCGTCTCACGCAGCTCTGCCATCATTGAATCCAGCCTAGCCTCTATGATGATCTTACGTAATGCTCTGCGACCTAATGACTCCTGACCTTTGTATACAGTGGTGTTCGCTAGTTCTTCTGCTAGTAATGCTTTAGCTAACTGATCCTGTGCGTCTAGCAATGCACCAAGTTGATTACCGATTTCAGTAAACACATCATTAGGATCAGACTTGGCTATCTCTTGAACTCTAGCAACTTCCTCGTTGTACTGAATCTTCTGTGCTGGTGTAGGGTTCGGTATCTTATTAAACTGAACCTTTAAATCATCCAGCACTTCCTTTACATCACCAGCCGCACCTTTAATATCTTTGTATAACTGACAGCCTTTCTTAACTGCAGCTACAGCAGCATTAGCTAACGCAAGTAAAGTGAGAGGATCAATCTCTTACCCCTTTAGAACAAGCGACAACAGCAGCATAATGATTGCACCAGCACTGCCGATAAGGATAGTCTCTATCTTTTTAAGACGCGCCCAGATACCGTTGTATCTTTCAGCGCATACTTGTTCGTGAGTATTCAATCTAGCTTCCAAATCGTCCACCTCTATCCCCTATCACAAAGCGCCAATGTCAGTAGACGACAATGAGTTTAAGTCTGCGCTGGTTAAAGTATTTAAGTCATTAGATGCAATTGAATTTACCTGCGCTGATTCCAGCGTATCAATCTGAGTTATCTCTTGCACCGTGTACTCAACCCATTGCTCTTGAGATTGACTCCACGACCAATTGCCCTCTGGTTTAGGATCACGAATAACCCAACCCGGTGGATACCACCAGACCACCTCTTTACCTTCAGGGCATTCAGGAGCATCAGGAACCTCAATCCATCCATCTGTGCCATCAGTCTCAGGCTTAGGTATAGAACCGTTTTTAGAATACATAAGTCACCTATTGAAGTGCAAAAGCTGCTGCTGGAGCTGTGAAGTTAGTTGTGTAGCGAGCGTATTTAGTAATGCGTAAATCATCTAAATACCCAGTAAAAAACTCAGCCGCATCAAATGATGCACCAATTGTTACCCAACCATTACCAACAGTATAATTCTTTGTGTCAGTATAAGTAGAGCCTGTTTGAGTCCCATTCAAAAACATTTTTGTTGATGTTCCTGAACGACAAATAGCTACGTGAGTCCATGTATTTGTACTAACTGTGGATGAAGAAATTAAACTAGATCCTGCATACCACGAAAGAACTCCATTAACCCAATTGATTAGCCACATATCGCCAGATGCTCCACTGCCACGACCATCCATAATCATGCCGTTTGATGGTGCGCTTGTTGGATACATCCAAAATTCAACTGTGAAGTCACCAGTACCAAACGAAAATGTTGTTCCATTTGCTGGTGCTGGATAATATGGTTTTAAATAATCACCAGAACCATCAAAGTACATCGACGTAGTACCCCACTTCGCCTGTGTCGTGCTTACCTGTGCATTGCCTACAGTCTCTAATACATTCTTAGCAGTAGAGTCAAAGATGCCGGAGTTGGTGTAGTTGAGAAGAAGTGATGTGTTGGTAATAGCTGTGGGTGGAGCAGTAGGCGGGGTAAAAGTTGTTGTATATTGAGCCGTTCCTTTGATTAAGCGACTACCAGATAAATAACCAGTTACGCTTCTAGTTCCATCAGCAGCAACTGCACCAATAGATACAGCATCAGTATTTGTCATTAAAGCTGAAGCAGTTGATGCAGTTCCACCACTAACACCGTTTATCCATATAGTAAATGTAGAACCGCTTCTTGTAGCAGCTATATGATTCCATGAATTTGCTAAACAAGAAACGCTAGAATTAATAGAATTCCAAGATGAACCAGTTGTAGAAAAATAAAATGTAGGGGCTAATGAACTAGCAAACTCTACGACAAACGGACCATATACAGAACCATTAGCTCTTTTACCAAATAATCCAGAGTTAGGACTTGTTACCGTAGGGTAGTACCAAGCCTCAATAGTAAAATTTCCGCTTCCAAAATCAAAAGCCGTATTATTGGGAGCAGTCAACCAATCCCCTGTCCCATCAAAATACCCACTACCACCTACTACGCTAGTGCTGTATTCAGCAGTAGGAGCAAATGGGCTGAAGGCTTGGACGGATGGAGCACTACCAACTGTAAATGCAATTGCGCTAGTGCTGTTATCTAAAAAGCGATTAGACTGACAAGTAAGTAATTTAGTCCCAGTAATTGCACTTAATGGAGTTGTGCTTGGCGTGAAGTTTGATGAATATACAGCCGTATTATTAAGTCTAAAGTTAGAAAGATAACCAGTATATTTAAGGTCTGCATTACTTGGCTCAATTGAACCAACTGCAAAACGCCAACTGTTGTCACCTAAACTTCTAGTTCCTTGTGTTGTAGTTGTGCCTTTAGATATGCCATCAACAAACACTTGCCATGTTCCGCTATTTCTAACAATTGCTACATGATGCCAAGCACCATCATGTAAAGTTCCTGTTGATATACTCCATAAATCACCACCATTATTTCCGTTATATAAAACTATTGCACTAGCACTATATTTAAACGACCAAGAATTTGAATTCCAAGCAGCTTCATTTGTTGTTCCAAATAGCCCATTATCGCTATTGTTAAATGTGTTCATCCAAAATTCGCACGTTACATCTCCAGTTCCAAATGCTAAATTTGGATTGGCAACAGTTGCAAGATTTGAAGAACCATTAAAGTAATTACTCCACCCGGTCTGACTAAACGGCGTAAACGTACCCTGCGTTGTGTTGCCGTTGCGTGTGATGGTGAAGTTGTTAGTGCTAGAGTCTAAAAACGTATTGTTCTGCGCTCCGTTAGTGCTGCTAGTGTTAAGCAGTAACGTAGTCAGATTATAGTATGCGTCCTTAATTGCAGACGCAGCACCAGCCAACAATAAATTAAGAACGCCTGACATTAGGTCAACCCCGATCCTGAAATAATCCAAGTAGTAGAAGTCATCTTAATTGCCGATGCCATACCGTACTGTGCAAGCGATCTGCTGCCAGTAGTACCCGGCCCAGCCAAATACATTGTGTCACTTGTGATTGCAATGGTTACTACTTGGCTAGTCATGTTGATAAACGTCAGCACAGTACTCAATGGATAAGCCACGTTAGCATTTGAATCAATCGTAAATGTTCGTGCGTTTGCGTCTGTTGATGGGTGGAATATAACTTTGCCAGCATCTGCCAACACTGTTGTGTATGCAGCAGATTTACTAGCAATAGGTACATTCTTAAATCCAACTGCATCAGTACCATCAGCAGTACAGTTGGTTAACGTACCGCTGCTTGGAGTGCCAAGAGCGCCGGAAGGTGCAACATAGTCTGTACCAGCAGTAGCTGCAGATGCTACGCCTGATGTGGCTTTAACTAAACCTGTCAATGATGCACGTTTAATTAGTTTGCCTGTTGTTGAGTTAAACAATGCCAGCTCAGAATCAACAGATGATGCTGGGCCTGATACATCACCAGAGCCTGTATCACCTTTGGCTGCTAACACTAACCAATAAGCGGTCTGCGTATCTGGTTGTTGATTGGTGCTTGCCTGAATAGCTAAGTAGCTAGAGCCGTTATAACTAACAACATCATTGACTGCATAGGTTGAGCCTGAGCCCCACGCACCTCGCGGAGTAAATCCAACTGCAGCTGCAACAGCTGATCCTTCGTACACAGAATAGAAGCAGACAAGCGCTGATCCAGTAGATGCAGCAGCCTGAATGTAATCACCTGCATTTACATTGATTGGTTTAGGCCAAGTGTAGGTACTGTTAGCTGCTACTGATAATCCAGTGGCAACCGTTGTGGTTGTACCTAAACTCTGTATATAAATTTTCAGAGTAATAGTGACAGCACTGCCAGTATTGTTTGCAAACACTAGACCATGCACGCTTGCTTCAAGTGTAGATGGGCAGGTATAGATTGTGGTATCGCTTGTGCCAATCGCAATTGGCTTGCCTTTTAGTGCCATGATTAACTCCCAAAAACCAGAGCCATCGCAACCGGATCGGGGATGGCAGAAACAGAGGCGGCAGTAGCCGGTATAAAGGTAAGTGCATTTGTAACGTCAGTGCTGCTTAATGTAACTGCACCTGTTCGCGTATTAAAACTTGTGACTGCACCGCTAACAGAGAATGCAGCCTGATCCCACGCAGAGCCTGTCCAAATAAAAAGTAGACTAGATGTAGAGTTCCAATACAACGCACCTGTAATCAACGCATTGCCATCATTGTCTACAGATGGTGGGCTAGACTTAGCGCCAAGGTATCGGTCATCAAAACTATCGTAACTTGCAGCAGCAGCAGTAGCAGATGCACTGGCAGATGTTGCGCTATTGGTTGCAGATAATGCACTTACACTTGCTGATGTGGCTGCAGCTTGAGCAGACAAAGCATTTACGCTAGCACTTTGAACAGCACCTATATTTGTAGCTACGGTAGTAATGTCAGCACTGATAGGGCCAAGTGCAGCTAGGTCGGCAGTCTGTAAAGCCAGCAATCCAATCTGTGAAGACTGACCAGCGACTGTACTGATCTGTGCCGACTGACCAGCAACCGTAGTTATCTGTGGGCTGATAGGGCCAAGAGCTGCGATGTTTGCAGTCTGTGCCGCAACAGCATTTAAGTTTGTCGAACTAAGCGCAGCGACTTGTACTACCTGAGTGCTGATGCTTGATACATTTGTAATCTGTGTAGCAATGGGAGCAAGAATTGCCATCTCATCTGCAGCGCCAGCAATGGCTGTGAGCTGTGCAGAGTTCAGTGAGGCTACAGTTACTACGCTCGACGATATGCCAGCAACAGTAGTGATGCTTGCTGATATAGGCGCTAGTGTAGCTATGCTGGCTGATTGACCTGCGACAGTAGCAACCTGGTTATCAATGGCTGCCACTGCTTGGATCTCATCTGCTATGGCTGCGACTTCATCAACAGCAGTAGAAGTTGGGCCAGGCTCAGGGTTGCCGTTTGCATCAAAGGCTAGGTACTTACCAGCACGATCTGCCTTGCGTGGCAGCGTCATGTTGATTGATGTCGGGTCTGTTTGTGGTGCCTGCAGCGACCTGGCTAATCCTTCAGAGTTTTGCTGCGCAAAGATTGTTTGCTGGTCGAGCTCGTCGTTTAACGTGTTGGCAAAGAAATCACCACCAGTTACAAAATCACTTGTGCGCTGAATTGTTCTGTTGCCTACAATTGCATACTGAGTCGGCGACACAGGAGCCAATGCCAGGCCGGCAGAAGTTATAGTTACTGAGCCGGTTCCATTAGCGTTAATCGTGACAGTGTAATGAGTTGTCAGCGTCAATAGGACATCATCTTTATAAACGGCAATGTCAGCAGCTGCCAAGATCTCAAACGTAAATGAATATGGGCCAGCGCCTCCAGCACCGCTGGGCGCATAGACTGCGCGTCTGGTCACATTACTAATTGGCACTGGCATAATTTAATCCTTCCTGTTGGAAATTATATAATTCTCAATCGGGTTTGTAATACAGTCCGTTTGCTTTCCTAAGTTCTTTAATATCCTCAATTTTAATCATCAGCTCAGGATCTTCTGCCTTTAATTGTTTCTTGGCAAAATCCATGTATTGAGAATGAACATGCTGGATTTGCTTTTGCTGATCATCAAGTGATAGCAGATCAAAGCCAGGCATCTGGATTGTTTCAAGTATCTTTTCTTTGGATGGGAGTTCTTTTCCATAAATGGTTAGCAGTCTGTTGTACTGCTGCGCCGTCATCTCCACCCCATCAATCTTTCGCTCTGGCATCCCAACAGGCGAGCCTATCCGCTGCAATGCGTCGTCTACTTCACTAAACTGCTGTGGGCTGACTTTGGTCGGCAGCACAATCTCGTACCACATACCGCGACCCTGTTGAATTGGATCACCCCATAAATTCAAATTGTCAGGAAGGTCGGTATTAAAGTAAGGCAATCGGCTGCGGTACTTATTAAATGCTTCAGCAAACCCTCGCAATGCCATTGGCAAATCAGGACTAGCCCTAGTGTCTTTAGCAGATGGATCTAAAATGCGCTCAATGCCAGCCACTAATGAGCTTGTGCCAGGCGCTGGGCTACCGCCAATGACAAACCCGCCAAACTGTTTAGCCAAACCATCAACTATTTTCTTGCCATCAACTGCACCGCCTTGCTGGCCAGCGCCAATGAGCTTTGCAATATCTGCAATGCCCTGCAAATAAGGCTGCTCTTTTAAATACTCATACATGCCATAAACGCCACCAAGGAATACCTCTTCAACTTTACTGGCATCTGGCTCATGTCTGGCATATTCGGCATAATCTGACGCAATAGCTAACAATGCAGATACAGGCTCCATGCCGCTATAACTGAAATAAGTGTCACCAACTTTACAGCTGTATGGTTGCCAGCCATCGCGGATCAATGCTTCTCTGTCTGCCTTGCGCTCTGGCCCACGGCCAGTGCATAAACCTTCAGCAGCCATCGTCGCAAATGCGGCCAGAACAGTAGAGCCCAAAGTAACTTTGGCTAAAGCCATATCTCTGTAAACACCGCCCTTTGCCATCTCTGTTGTCCATCTTGACGACAAAGGGGCAAACGGTGTGCGCTCAATAACATTAAGACCAATGTTTGCTGGAGTCTTAAAAAATGGCACAACAATCTTTAGCGCTGGGTGATTAAATACTTGCTGCAGCTTTTCTAATGCTGGTGGCAAATCAGCTGTAAATGTACCAATCCTTGCAAATTCCATTGCCGCCTCATCCAAATCATCAGGCGGGTTTTTCATCAAGCTAATTGTTTCTGCCTCTGCTTTTGTTAAAGCATCTGCCTCACTCATACCAGAATCAATGGCATCCCTATATACGGTTTTGCCTCGTCTAGTAACCTGAGCATTAAGCTCCATGCGATACAGCACAGCTTTAAAAAACTCATCCTCACTTAGCAAAGCGCGACCAGGCATCCCAACTGCGGTGCCATAATAATCAAGGCCCTTACCAAATAAACTATCTTGTTTTGCTCCAGTCAATTCGCGTAACTGCTCTGGAAGGGTCATGCGCGTAGAGTCGGGCAGCTCTAGTTTATTCGCTACATCCATTACTGGTTCGTTTTTACGGAACGCAATAGACGAAACCTCAAGACCTTCGCGCACTCCATTGCGAAGTGATTGGATCATTGTTAATGCTTCATCTAGTCCAATCTTTTCATTAGCGCTACCAGGTACTAATGATCTCCAGCTGCGCACCTTATCAGGCAAAACATTGGAATACATTGCCGCAACCAAACGCTCTGGTATTTGATACAAACCAAATGCTGTATTTGAAGAAATATTTTTTGCGTGCGAAACAGGGCTAGACAATAGCCCATTGATGTAAGTAGAAAACCAAACGTCTTTTAGTAAACCTACCTTTGTTACCTTATCAACTAATTTTGCTTTTGCTGCATCATCAGTTAATTGCAAAATTGCATTTACAACTTCAGTCATACCAGATGAAATGTTTGGGTCAGCTGCAAGTTTTTTAATTTCATCAACATTCATTACTGGCCGGCCTTGGTTTAATATAGCCAAAGCCTGGGCTGGTGTTGATGTAATACCTTTTGCCTCTTTAATTACATGCGCTGATAGTGCGTATTGCTCTATCAACATTTGCATAAGTTCTGGTGTTTCGCCCTCAGTTTTGATGCGCTTCATAACTGATTGCAAACGATCTACTTGAGCAGGCACCGCAAACGCAGCACGCAATACCGTGGAAGGTATATCTTTTATTTCTTTTGTTTGGCCATCCAGTCCACGCAAATAAGCATCATCAAAGCCAAGCGCTTCAACCTGTTTTAAAACCTGATCTTTTGTTATGCGCGTGTAATCAACTGCTGTATCTTTAGCAATACTTTGAACATACTTAGCAACACTCTTGTCGTCAAATAGATCATAGTTAATTACTTCACCAGTGCTAGGCTTTCCTTTGCCTGGTGCCGCTCTTGCGGAAGATCTAATTTTTGCTGGTGTTGGAGTAACAAAAGCAGGCTCAACTTTTACTTCAGCTGCAGGCTTAACTTCTGGCATTGCTTTGGCAGCATCTTGAGCAGCTGCGGTTGCAGCCGCTTCCTCTTGCATTGCTGCTCTAGTGCGTGGCTTGGTATCCGTAACTACATCACGCAATACTTTGGCACCACCTTTGACAATGTCGCGCAAGCCAGCAAGCTGCACGCCATCCATGTTGGGTGTGCCTGGCTCAGACGTATCTGTAATTTGTGCAGTCGTATCCCGCATTTCTGCAGGCATCGGCTCAAGCTCTAACTCACCAGCCTGGGCGACTGGCAATTGTTCTGGCAATATAGATGCTAGGCGCTGTTCAAGTGAGGCCATTACTCAACACCTCCAGTTGGGGTTTGTGTTTTGGCTTTTGCTTTTGCAGCAGCCTCCTTCTCTCGATCAGCTCGCAGCTTATCTAAGCGCTTGGCATTTCGTTCGAGGTACTTCCTTTGAGAATCTGCATCAACCGAGCTTGCTTGGCCGCTAGATCCGGGTTTTTTTGCTCCTGCTGTAGCATCAGATCCTGAAGTAGCTGCTCTGAGTTGAGAGAGCTGGTCTGAGTATCCTGCTTGTTCAAGGATTGGGGCGAATCGTTCATCATAGAAAAGTGTCCTAAAGTCTGGAGTAGCCGCAATTAGTTCATCAGTAATTGCATTGTCCTGGATAAGCTGAACAGCTGACCGCTTCTCACCTTTTGCGCCAGCTGTCTCATATAGGGTTTTTGCCCATGACCAAATTGTCTCTTGAACCTCGGCTGGTGTCCATGTTTCACCAGTAATTTTTGTAAGATATGTTGCAGTTTCGCGCACCCTTGCATTCATTGCAATGTAGCCTGGGCCTTTCCCTGGATCTCCACCCTTCGTCAATGAGCCACTAAACAAGTTCTGGTCAACATAAGTAAATGCCGCCATCCATGCATCATTTGTCACTTCATTAACATTACCCTGCAAGTTCAGCATAAAACTATTTACTTTGGGGCCAGATAGCACAACTGTTGATGGGTCTTCTGCAGATAGAGCTCGCACGCTATTATTGATCCAAGCATCAAGCACAGACTCTTCGCCCTTGCTGCCTTGCACGCTTTGACCCATTACCCGCACAATTGATTCACGATCAGTTGGTCTACCTGCTGCAGTCCAGTTTTTCCAAACTTGTAACGCGTTAAATAGATTTGATTCAACGCTAGTTTGTGGGCTGGTAGCAGAGAGCAATGCCGCAAAGCGAGAGGAGTCAGGGCCAAACACTTGCACGATTGCCTGAGTGCTTCCCTCGTACCATCCCTTTTTTGCTTTGCCTGCAATAGAAGCAGCGCCAAACTCTTCTTTGCTTGGTAACTGCTTTAAGATATTTACAAATTTAGATGCAGTATCAGATCTGAATTTTGCTTGCTCTTCTGGAGTTAAATTTTTAAGAGCTTTTTGTAAAGTTGCCGCTTGATTTGCTGGGATCTTTACCTCACGCTCACCAACCTTTACAGGTATTACAACTTGAGCAGGGCCTTCTGGAGTGATGTCCATAATCATCCCAGCTTTACGCAATCCCATTTCAATTACATCTGCAGTTGCTGGTGCCAATGCCGTACCTACTGCTTTTGCGCCTTTTGCCGCAGCCACACTGGCCGCTATACCACCTTCTAATATAGTAGGAAGCGGAGCTATTTTCCCAAACGCACCGCCAACTCCAGCACTAATTTCTCTATCTTTTTGATCTTGGACACCAGGCGGAATTGCCGGTGGTAATGTTACTTGCGTATCAGTAAATGGGACTCTAAATCCCTCTTTGCTAATTTGCTCACTAGTAGCCATTTTTGTTTTTTGTTCTAAACCCTCAAGAAATCTATCTAACAAAGGCTTATCATTAGGGCCACTAAAAACATTAACCGCAGCATTTTTGATTGATTCAATATCACCCAATATACCCAAACCAGTTGCTGTTGCCTCTCTAGCAAAACCAGCACCAGTGTCAGCCAAAGCAGTTAAAGGTTTTTCTAATCCACCAGCCGCTTGTGATTGTGCTTTAGTCACACCACCACGGCCAAAGCGTGGGACGGCATCAGTGCGCGTATCACTTGGGCCTGCTGCAAGTTGCACGCCTTCCAGGCTGAACTCATCCTCTATTGCTGTAGGAAATTCTAGCTCCACCAAAGCATTTAGATATTTATTCTCTATTTGACTGTATGCCATGTCACTCTCCGGCCTGCGTTAATAAAGAGTCAGCACGTCTTAATACTTGTCTTTTTGGTTCTGTGTCAGCTTTTTTTTCCAAAGATTTTAAATTATCGCGTGTAATCTTCCCATTGATCCAAGGCAGTTTTTCAAGTGATTCAAGAGATTTACGTGCAGCTTTTGCAGTTTCACTGTTGCGCTGGGTTTCAATATTTTTTCTAAGCTCAGAAAGGATTACATCTGCCGTTGGCTCAATATTTTTTTCATTAAGGTATCGCGTTTTAATTGCATCTGCTTGAATGCTTAATTCGTTATATCTTTTTAATGCAGTTCCTTCTTTGTCAAAATATGCCTGCCCCTGAATAATAGGTATGTTAGATAATCTTGCCAAACCTGTATCAAGTTTATTTTGCTCTTGTTTATCAGTTCTATTAAAAAGATCAAGAGCAGCAACAGCATGAGTTGTAGACAACCCTTGCTTAGTCATAGCCCAAATTTGGTCAGGACTGGTAATCTGATTTTTATAAATCATATTGCGCAAATTAAAATATACTTGGCCATTGCCCTCACCCTTTGGTGGATCACGCAAATCTTTAATCACAGTAAGCGGAACCACATCAGGATTATTTATTGCTATAACAGCTATGCTATCAATTAAATTTTTTCGCTCTTTGCTATTTTCTGGAAGTTTTAATACGTCGTTATACAAACTTACAAACTTTTTTTGATCAAATGTTTTTTGTTGCTGCAATAAATCTTTAGCCTCGGAATTTCTATAATTAACGGCAGTCATATAATTAGCCGTAATTTTTGAAACAGAATTTTGGTCAAGTGTTTTTAATAGATTGCCATGCGTACCAATATTTGCTGTTCTGATTTTTTCCAACGTCATTGTTTTGTCGTCAATTAAAGACTTAGTTATTACATTTATTTTTGATTCAAGTATAAAGCCATCAATTTTTGCAAGATGTTCTTTGTATATGTTTGCGTCACCAAGAGTCATCGCTGCACTAAGAGTTTCTTCGCGTATTTGATTTAGACGATCATCAACTGTTATTGGTAAATTAGTTTGTGGGTCAACAGTGTCTCCATTTTTAATTACTTGATCAATTCGTTTTTTGTCATCTTCAATACTTCCATAAAATTTTATTTCATTTAACTCTTTATTTTTTTTAAGTTGGAATTCATACGCCGCACTTAAAACTGTATTGCCATGTGCAGCCATAGATGCTTGGAGCTTTATTGCAGCCGTTGGGTCTACAGCTGACAACGCTTTTGAAAGACCTTTAGTTACAGAAGTAATTTCTGTTTTAATTGATTCCGGTGTTACACCAGGACGATTGTTTTCAAGATTGTTTAACAATCTAGAAAGAACTGTTTTTCCTTCAATTAAAAAATGATTAGTAAGTTCTGCGCTTCTTGCTTCTTGAACAGCTTGATTAAAAAAGCTAGGCAAGTCTCCTGATTCTTTACCAATCCCACCGCCAAGCGTAGGACTAATAATTCCACCAGCTGCTAAATCTATTTGTTCTCTTGTTACTGGATTTTCTGCTACATATTGCAAACCCTCTTTCATACGTTTTTTACCGCTAAATTCTAAAACAGTAGACCTCATGTCATTTAAGATTTGCGCAAGCGTGTCGGACTCTCGTGACTGAACATTAGCCGCAACCATAAAATTGGTTTGCTGTTGGCTAATCTCTTTCATCGGCACATTACCGACTTGCCTAGCCTGCACCTGACCTGACATCAATCTAGTAGCCATATTTAACCTAAAGTAGAAGGAGCTTTTGCGGTTTTAGGAGCGTCACCGCTGCCTACTTTGTAAGCATCAATACCACCTCTAACAAGCGTTTGCGTAGCCATTAAACCACCAGTGCTACGCGCAGCAGATGCCGCCAAATTGTA
>JACCDO011565181.1_pt1 | contig 25324 bp, 20 predicted proteins | sample 7446101 | NCBI WGS metagenome assembly JACCDO01 (sample SAMN15323440, study PRJNA562643) | freshwater metagenome | isolation source: river surface water | place: USA:Blue River Watershed | collected 2017-08-16 | reverse complement strand
CTATCGTGCTTGGTCTGGGTATCGCATCCCTGTTTCGCAAGGTGTGTAAAGACCGATCGTGTATTTCGTTTCGCGCACCACCCCTCAAAGATTTAGAGAAAGACACCTATCAATTGGATGACAAGTGCTATCAATATAAGACAAAGGCTGTGAAATGTGAAGCGGGGAAGAAGGATGTGAGTTTGCACTGAAATTTTGTCTATCGCGTCTCGCGTCGTGTGCTCGTTGCGCCTGCGGCTCCACTCGCTCCCTCCGCTCGGAGGTATCGCCTATATCCGCTCGGATTTATCGCCTATAAACGTCTCCCATCTATTCGCCCATCGCGTCCAATATGTATCCCAACCAATATTGGTATACATATATTTAGTAATATTCCATTCCATTCCAATGAGCGACACCACCAGTATTGACGATCTCCCTTTAAGTAGCCAAACGCCCGGAAACTACGGCGGCGGTGGCGGGGGTGGCGGCGCGCCACTCATCTATTCCCCCAATGTAGGTGGAGAGCCAATGTCATCGCACGGACCGACCCAAATTCCCGGGAATGTTATGAACGAGGTGATTCACGGAGTCCAACGCGCCAGCGCCAACGGGATGACAATGATACCTACGAGAGATATTCCGATGAACCCTAACTCATACACACACGACGACCAGTCACGACCCAATTATGTCCCGCAACCTCCCGGGCCTGGATCAGGTCAGTTCGCAGGCGACGGCGGTCACGACTATATCAAAGAACACACCTCAATGGAAAGTATCGTCCGCGCCAATGCGCGCCAGTCTAACCAACTGGATACTCTTGAAGCGATTTATTACGATTTTCAAATGCCGATTCTTATCGGGGTTCTCTATTTCATCTTCCAGATGCCCGTTTTCCGCGCACAACTGCTCCACTTCCTGCCATCATTATTCGGCGAGGACGGGAATTTCAAAATGATAGGTCTCACAGCAACCAGCGTGATGTTCGCAGGGACATTTTTCGTCATTATGAAGGTATTCAACAAGTTGGGAGAAGGGTTGAGGTAATCCGGCTACTTTCGCGCCTTTTTCCGCGTTTTCTTCGCCCCCTTCGCGTGTTCATACGGAATATACCGGAGGAACCATTCCTCAAATTCACGCGAATTGCGTTTCCCTTTCAACTCTTCGTATTTCTCCGTCTTCTCAAATCGCATAGATTCTAACGTCGGTTGTTTACCATAACAATTAATACTGAAACGCCGTAATAATCCGCCCTGTTTAAGGCGGTTATGTTGCTGGACGTCAAAAAGGAACTGGGACATACACATAATGCGATTGATGTCGTAGTATACACGGTTTGCGTAAATAAATGCCAAATAAAAACTCAACATTGTATCAATTGTCGCGATACGAATAGAATCACTGCCGCTGCCGCTGCCGCTGCCGCTGCCGCTGCCGCTGCCGCTTACACGTATCGTATTATAACTGTGACAGGCGAGCGGTTTATATAAGAACGCGATGACTTCATCGCCGATGCGAATATCGTAATGCTCGGAAATAACCTCTCCGACGCCAGCGTGTTTTGTGTATTTGACGCCGGTATACTTGTGCGCGGTAAGTTCGCGCACGACGGCTTCGCATAATTCGCGGGGTTCTTCTGAAAGAACATCAAAATCGGGGATTTTCTGGATGATACGGCGCTGGTGTTTTGGCATATACCGCGAGTATAAGATATTCGCATACCCACCGAAGAAGACTGCGCGGTTTTTAATGAATACCGCGCGGACGATATTATAGATATCGGTCTCTGCGAGTTCTTTCTCTCGGTTGCTTGAATATGAAACATTGGATTTATCGACCGAATAGTCGGGGCTCGCACTCCGGCTCCGGCTCCGGCTCCGGCTCGCACTCCGGCTCCGGCTCCGGCTCGCACTCCTGCTCGCACTCCGGGTCCGGCTCGTGTCGATGTCGCTCGCTTTCATAGAATATAATACAAACGTATCATCCGCACCCAATAATCTCTCATAGGTAGCAATCAAACGATACCGATGCGTCAATTTATCTTCCTCTATCGTATACTTGAAATCACCAATTGTCTCCTCGTGGGACGGGACGGTATGATACAATCGCTTCATATACGCGCCTAAATGATGATATTTGCGAATGACGCCGGTGATCGCTTTTCGCTTTAATGCCTTTATACTGCCAGTGGTTCCACCACCCCTTTTAACCGTCATTGACGCGGACCGTGACCGGGACCGTGATCGCGACTTCTTTCGCGAAATACTAACCTCCCCAGTATTCGCCTTCGTCGCACCTTCAAATCCGCGCTGATACTCTATTTTATCACATTCATACCCCTTTAATGGGTAATGGGCGTTTAATAATGTCAAGCGTTTTTGTACCTTCTCCCATCGGGATACATCGCCATCTGGACGCGATAACTCTAAATACATTGACATCCGAAGAAAGTCGGGAGGAGCATACCGGATTCCCTGTTTTATAATCGCGTCACGAGAGATTGACTTGAATAGATCGGGTTCCATCTGGGTGATGTCTGCAATTCCTGTGAAATTCACGAACACCTTATACGTTCCGTGATGAACGCCCGATTTTGCTTCCACGTCTTCATATCCCGCCTTGTAATAAATATCCGCCAACTCTTTCGCGTCGTCTAAAGCATTATCCGAATAAAAGTCATAATCGGGAAGCTCAATGTCCTTATTATAAAACTGTGCGTCTTCTGGGAGGATATTATTGATGGCGGTCCCGCCATAACAGACGAGCTTTTTGCGCGCGATGAATTCTTCCACGATGGATATAATCTTCTTAACTTTGGGATCTTGGATGATGGCGGACCCCTTTCGTTTTTCCATTAAATCTACCGCGGCGCGCAGGATTTCAAGCTCCTTTTCTTCATATGATTTATCGTCGTCGCCGTCGTGGCGCTTCTGTTTGCGCGACATCTCAAGTAATTCTCGTTATATAACTAACATATAACGAGAAGATAAAACTCGTGTTCATCGCGTCGTTGCGTCTTCGCATCCACTCGCGACGAACACTCGGACAGTCTTCGTCAATTCAGACGCTCATCGTCCATCCATTCTATGTCGGCCGTAGGCGTAATGTATCATAAATTCGCGATGTGCGAGTGGAGCCGACCCGAAGGGTCAGGCGCAAGGAACACCATCGCGAATTTACAGGGTAATCTTAACCCCGCCTGCCGCCTCCGTCGGTCGTGCTTCCATTGATGATTTCGGATTGGGTGGTGCCGGAGGCGCAATCGTAATCGGGACATAACGCAAGTCAGCCGGTTTCAATATGAACGCATACCCTACCGACGCGAATTTATCCTCATATGCTTTTAATTTCTCATCACGCGCCTCCTCCTGAAAACACATCGCCGCAATTTGACATCCCCACGTGAAAGGCCCATTGTGTCCATCATTGATGGGTCGCCCACCTCTATCTGGAATAACAAGACACATATTCTTTTTATTCGCGTCCTTAAATGTCTGTGGGTCTGCTATGTTCTTAACGCCGAAATAGGTATACTTGGAAAGAAACATCGTATTAGAACTCATATTGATTAATTCAAATAGTTTCGTTTTACGGTATACTGGATTCGTCCCATCCACCATAAGAATAATTTTCCCCCTGAAGTCTGTTAGATCTTCATTTCCTAAATCCTTGGTTTGATATTCGCGCCCGTATTTCGGTCCAAGTAAGTTTCGCGCGACGGACTTACTCTGGGATATGATTTTAGCTAGGTTATCATACATTGTGATATTCCGCGACATCATTCGCATATGGATAATGAAGGGGTCGCCTGGATTGGGACATTTGGAGCCGGAAAATACATAACTTCCTAATACCTCTAATGCGTCGGATATGGGAATATGATTATACGTTTCCTTATAATTAAATGAATTCACGGATGAAGATGCGATCACGGGTTGGTTATCTACCGAAAACACCTCAAAATCAATGAACCGGCAACCGCGTGCGAGGGTGTAGAGACACGCATCCATACTCACTGTAGAGTTCTTGAATTTATCAGGATTGAAAGCATTATATGCAGCCTTGATGTAATAATCACGCAATTTGAACCGGCTTTGACTGTCTTCTGGATTGATAGATGTTATATTTTTTTCAATGAATTCTTTCATATTTTCCAGACCTTCTTTTCCGGTGTCTTCGGGCGCGGGCGCGGGTGCGGGTGCGGGTGCGAGTGCGGGCACGGGCGCAATCTTTTTCCGCTGATGGATTGTCATTTCGTTTTCGGTCGTATCTACTGTAAAATTCTCGGTAGATAGTATTGGCTGTTCATTCTTTTTAATGAGGTGCGTTACCTGCGAGAGAATATCGTCTGTCGCCGTCGCCGTCGCCGTCGCCGTCATCGCTTCCACACGCCTGGCATCTTGTTTGAACCCTTCTATCCTCCCGCGATAACACCGACCTTTAATCAGGTCAGATATCTTCCATATTGCGAAAAATAGAATAATGATACCTATAAACACGAATTCTACTTGATTTTCTTTCATCGGGTATATATTGTTATATATCGGGTAGATTTTTATATAAAGTTAATACAAGTAGAATATCAACTATAATAAATACTAAATGACGGGCGGTTTATTGAATCTCGTCGCCACTGGCAATCAAAACGTGATTCTCAATGGCAACCCTAAAAAATCATTTTTCAAAAGCACCTATCTTAAATATACGAATTTCGGCCTTCAAAAGTTTAGAATTGATTTTGACGGTCAGAAGAAATTGCGAATGACGGAGGAGTCCAAGTTCACGTTTTACGTGCCGAGATATGCGGAACTATTAATGGACACGTATGTCTGTGTCACCCTCCCTTCCATATGGAGTCCGATTCATCCACCGGCCAATGTGGGGGATATGTGGGCGCCTTACGAGTTTCGCTGGATTGAGAATCTTGGGACCCAGATGATTAAAGAAATCGTGATTTCTGTCGGCGGTATGACTCTCCAGCGCTTCACGGGTCATAATTTGGCTGCGATTGTAGAGCGCGATTTAGATAACACCAAGCGCGACCTATACAATGAAATGACCGGCCACGTTCCCGAGTTATATAATCCGGGTTGTTCGGGTGCGCGCCTGAACCAGTATCCGAATGCCTATCGCACAGCCAATATCGCAGGCCCTGAACCCTCTATTCGCGGGCGCAAGATATACATCCCCATCAACGCGTGGTTCACAATGTCCTCCAAAATGGCATTCCCTCTGGTGTGTCTCCAATATAACCAACTCCAGATTGATGTCACCCTACGCCCCGTGAAGGAATTATTTACCATTCGCGATGTGGGCGATGCCACCAATTATTGGCCCGTCGTTCAACCCGACTTCACGAACCCACTCCATCAAATGTGGCGATTTTTATATCCGCCTCCCAGTATTGATTTATCGCTGAACTCATATCCGAGCATTCGCACAGACTGGAATGCGGATGTCCACTTGATGGCGACCTATTGTTTTCTCTCGGATGATGAGTCCAAGGTGTTCGCGGCGAACCAACAGAAATATTTGATTAAATCATATTATGATTGGACGTTTAATGATGTAACGGGAAACAAGAAGGTCAAGATAGAGAATTCAATGGGAATGGTGTCGTCGTGGACGATGTTCTTTCAGAGGAGTGATGTCAACCTGCGGAATGAGTGGAGCAATTATACGAACTGGCCTTATAATTACCTTCCATACGATATTGTACCCGCACCGACGGATGATGACTGGCGACCGAGTTCGTTTAATGAAGTCGTGACTACCGCGAGCGACATCCAGACGACGGCGTGGCAAGCGCGCCCCGATTTCGGGAATGATCACTACTTCTATGATAAAAACGGACCGAAGAACGGCATTGGTCCAGGTATCAATCCGAGCGATAAACGCCTCACCGGCCTTCATATTACGGGGGATTTTCAGTCGGAGAACGAACGCGACATTTTACAAATGTTAGGAATCTCTCTGAATGGAAAATACCGCGAGAATTTGCTTGATGCGGGGGTATACAATTATGTGGAGAAATACACGCGCACACGCGGAAGCGCGAAACCGGGGATATATTGTTACAATTTCTGCCTGAACTCGGACCCGTATGATCTACAACCCAGTGGTGCTATTAATATGAGTAAGTTCAATCAGATTGAACTGGAACTGACCACGATCTATCCACCGTTGGATACTTCAGCGGAAGTAAAGGTGATTTGTAATCCGAATACACGAGAGATTATCGGTATGAATAAACCAAATGTAAATATTTATCTTTACACATATGACCTCCATATATTAGAGGAGCGGTATAATGTGCTGACATTTGTATCGGGAAATTGTGGGCTGATGTACGCGAGATAAAATACATCGTTTCGTCTGCTCCGCAGCTCCACTCTGTATTTCATATCGCGGGGTTTACGTCGCTACGTAGCTCCTTCGCTTCGCGAATCCGCTACTCCGCTCCGGGGTTGTTCGGTATTTAGCACAGTATTGGCGCAGTATTGGCACAGTATTGGCACAGGCACGGAGGGAGTAGCGGAACCGACGCATCGCGGAGGAGGAGCTACGTAGCGACGTGAAACACGGATAGGAGTAGCGGAACCGACGCATCGCGGAGGAGGAGCTACGTAGCGACGTGAAACACGGATAGGAGTAGCGGAACCGACGCATCGCGAAGCGAAGGAGCTACGTAGCGACGTGAAACACGGATAGGAGTAGCGGAACCGACGCATCGCGGAGGAGGAGCTACGGAGCGACGTGAAACGTGAAAATGAATAATCTATCGTATATATAACCCGAATACATATACGATGGCGGATGACGATAATGAAGAAACAAATGTAGAGGACGCCGGCGGCGGCGAAGAAGAAGAAAGCACTTTTAGCAAAGTCGGTGGAATGTTTGGTGGAGACAAGGACGAGGACGAGGCCAAGGACGCGGACGAGGCCAAGGACGCGGACGAGGCCAAGGACGCGGATGTCAATAAAAAACCGAAAGCAGCCCCGAAATCAATATTTGACATCGCCGCACTGAAAGAATTCGGATTGAGTGTATTAACCCTTTTTATTGAAACGCTCATTATTTCCGTGATTTGTGTGAATATCATGTTCTTCTGTTCTCCTGAAAGTATCAATATGAATAGTCTCAATCTTGAAAAACTATTCCCCACTGACCGACACGACTGGCCTTATTGTTATACGAATGAATACACCTCGTGTGACGCAGATTGTGAAGATAAATTCGGCGGAATTGCCGACGACCCCAAACTATCGTCGAGTAAAAAAATCTACCTGAAAGCCGCCATTATCCTGGATACGTATATTTTCAAGTGGTTCTGCTTGACGAAAGATGAACTTGATATGATAAAAGACAGCGTGGATGAGGGAGTCACGAAGGTGAATCTCCTGAATTGGGAGTTTATTAAAGCGCGGTTCAAACAATGGGTAAACAATTCTTTCATATTTTCGTTCTCATCAGACCGCGCACTATTACTGTATATATTTCAATACATAACTAAACTCTCTCATAGCATCCCGAAGGAATTATATCCGACAGTATCGCCATTACTGATTATTTTTATACCATTTGTATTTCTATTGTTTGCGGGCTTTATGCTAATGGGTGGTCCATTTTTCACGACTGTAATTGGAATGATTATAAACCAAACCGACCATCGTAAGGAATTCATTGGCGGAACATTATGGTCTATATTTACCGGGTTTGGTATCGGTATCTTGCCGGTGATTTCATACGTCGTCCAACTCATCCAGTTTATTGGGACATTTTTTATTTATCCGCTACTTCACTGGGACCAGTACCGTGAACTGTATGCGCGTTATGTCCCGATCATATTCTTTTTCTTTAATTTGACGCTGATGTTTTATGCATTTGAGTATCTGGATCTCAATGTTGCTGCCATCGTTATTTTGATGTTACTTACATTGTATCTCTCACACTACTGGGCAGGTATTATGAACTTTTTTGATAAAATAAAGAATTGGGGCGCGTAATCCAGAAAGAACATAAACAATATATTGTATATACAAAGTATACAATATACCCTAGTATACGACATAATAAATGGGCGGAAAAAAAGCACGTGCTAGCGCGGTCGTGGCAAGCGCCCCAGAAAAATCAACCCCGGAATATTTTAAAAAATACCCCTTTGTGAGTGTATGCACCCCCACATTTAACAGACGTCCATTTATCAACGCAATGATATCGTGTTTCAATCACCAAGATTACCCACAAGACCGAATGGAGTGGATTATTATTGATGACGGCAGTGATCCAGTGGAAGACCTGGTTGCGTCACACCCTCGCGTTAAGTATTTCAAATATGACACGAAAATGACACTGGGAAAGAAGCGCAACCTGCTTCACGAGAAGTCGCGCGGTGAAATTCTCGTATATATGGACGACGACGATTATTACCCACCCCAGCGTGTATCGCACGCCGTCCATATGCTAACAACGCACCCTGACGCATTATGTGCGGGATCAAGTGAGATTTACATTTATTTCAAACACATCGGGCAGATGAAGCGGTTTGGTCCTTATGGTCCGAACCACGCGACGGCGGGGACATTTGCGTTTAAGCGGAAATTATTGAAACATAACCGGTATAATGATGACGCGTGTCTGGCAGAAGAGCGCGCGTTCCTGAAAGATTACACAGTTCCATTCGTCCAATTAGACCCGATGAAGGTGATCCTTGTATTTTCCCACGAACATAATACGTTTGATAAACGCAAGCTCTTGGTAAATGCGAACCCAGACGTTGTGCGCGATTCGCCAAAGAAGGTGATGGATTTTATAAAGGACGCTGCACTTCGCAAGTTTTATATGGTAGATTTGGAGAAAGTATTGGAAAATTACGCGCCTGGAAGACCCGAAATGAAGCCGGACGTCATTGCACAAACCTTACAATTGGAGAAGGACCGCGCGAAGATGGCGGCGGATGCTGCTGCTGCTGGGGGAGGGTCTGGCGGGCAAATTATATTACAACAACCGGGGGAAGCACCGGTTACACTGAATAATCAACAGATCGTCCAAATTATGCAGAAATTGCAGACAGATCTGGAGGCACGTAATAATGAAATCGTGCAATTACAGGAAGAGAATCGCGAACTTAAAGAACAGTTGATTCGCGAACGCCTCCGGAGTGAGGCCCAGGCCCAGGCCCAGGCGTCTGCCACGACCGCCACCGTCGCCACGACACCGCCAGTATCGGTAAACCCGACATCGCCATCGGAATCGGAACCTGAAACCATCATATTTGTGTAATCCGTATTCCATTCCGCATTCCATACTATACAAAATACAACCGTTTTCTATAGTATTATCATTATCATTATCATTATTTACGCCTTTACAATTTCAACTGATTTGATATTCAACGACAAAAAGCTGTTCTTTGACTCGTGAATGACAAACTCGCGGGTCTTATTATATTCTTCAAATTTATCCTTGAGAATACCTTCAATCTCGCTCACGGGTAAGTCGTCGTCTTTCGTTTTATATTTGTTGTTATGACGGTCGTCATCACGGTCATTGTCGTCGTCGTCGTTGTCGTCGTCGTCGCGGTCACGGTGTCGCCCACCCTTAGATTTTGACTTTGACTTTTTATGCGCGGAGGATGATGATGATGCGACAACGGCCGGTTTATTTGGCTCAATATATTCCCACTCTCCGACGGCCTCAATTGTTTGATTGTTCGTATTGAATACAATTGAGTCGGAATTAAAAACAAGCGCGGATTCCGGTGCGTGATTATAACGGTCAAGATCAATCTCGGTGATCAAGTCAAACTCATCCAGAAATTGATTCTTGCGAAGATAACTGCGAATATATCCGGCAATTTCAGGTGTTATTTTGACGGTATACGTCTTGTTTTCGTTGTCGCTGTCGGTGTCGCTTCCGCTTCCGCTTCCGCTCTCGGTGTCGCTTCTGCTGTCGTTGTCGTTGTCGTTGTCGTTGTCGTTGTCATTGTCGCTTCCGCTTCCGCTTCCGCTGTCGTATCGGACCTTATTCTTAGTCGCCTTCGTTTTAGTTGACGCCGATGTAGACGTGTTTGTAGAAATACATTCCACTTCAGTGTCTAAAATTAAACGATATTTAGAATCAAAAGAGATAGATGCACCCATTAAATGTTTCTAAATACTCATTATATCTTTTTGGGTTTATTCAAACGCACACACACTATTTGTATCCACATCATTTTCACAATCCGGCTCCATTTTTTCCATATATTTGTCTAAATAACGATAAATACGGTTGACATCTAATTTGGTGATTTCATACATTTCCAGTATGCGCGGGATTTCTTCTTCTGTATATTGTTTTTTCATCGTTAAGAAAAACGCAAAAAGGTCATTTTGATCCATTGACAATTGGATGCACAAATTCTGTATAAATAATTGGTTATTGTATTCCGTGCTATATTTCGTAAGCACTTTCGTAAATCGCACCTCCGTAGGATGAAACCGCGCCTTTTTTGGGAACGATTTATGATACAAATGATGATTGTAAAATGTTTTAATAAGGGACGATAGCTCATTAAAAAGCCAAATCTGGTTCTGGAAAGTAATCCGGTCAAAATAGTCTGCCTGGCATATATTATCAAGGACGAGTTTATAAAACGGCGCGGATACAGAGACGGGCATTTTATCCAGGACATCAATGATGTTTTCGTGCCATAATAATCCGATTGTCGTGCGGTCGGTTTCATTGATTAAGACATTATGGTCGGATATCGGGTAGGACGTATTCATCAATTTTTCGGTGATTTTCTTGATGTCCTCGTTATAGGTTTTCGGCTGGAATATCGCGTGGAGTATATTATTCGCGAGTATCGTGTTTGACTTCTTACTCATTTCCGCGACTGCGCCGAGTTTGCGTAGATTTCCCTGGACGAATGCGATGATATTCTTTCGCATCGTCGCATCAATGTTGGGTATCGTCATATCAATAATGTGCGTCATTTGTGCGGGGGTCGGCGTCTTCAACTCGTACACATAACATACCTTCATCAGTTCTTTGATTTTCTTGTCAATGTGGTAATTCCCGATACATATAATGGGGTTCATCGTGATTTCTTCTTGTTTTTGCTTCTTCGTCTTTTTAGGCCGGATGAGCTTGATGAGAGATGTTATCCCGCCTTTGTCGCCGTTATTCATTCCGTCCAATTCATCCATAACGACGACGATTTTCTGGACTTTACGCTGGAAGATTGACATTATGTTTTTGTCAGAGATATTGTGCTGGGTAATAGACTCAATGATTGATTTATTGCGTATATCCCCTGCGTCATATTTCACCATATCATAGTTTAGCTCTTTAAGTAGGCGGATGACAAATTCGGTTTTTCCGGTGCCGGGTGCGCCATAGATATAAATACCTCGTTTGAATGTGAGGTCGGATTTATTCTTTTGGAAAGAGGCAAGGAAGTCGCGGATATTATTATAGATGGCTTCACGGCCGAGGAAGTATGTGTAATTCGTGGACAATGCAGTAGCGCCGACGCCGGTGGTAGAGGCCGATTTTGATAGAATTTCCATTCCACGAACTCGCTCACGTGTTATAGACAGTATACTTTTTCTTTTTATATATTATAACCGGGTATATTCAGAAAATGAACGCAATTCAAGAGTTATTTGCTCCTCTCGACAAGGATTATTGTCTGCTTTTTTACTGGCTTACTGTTGTTAATTTTATTTTCTTGGCAGTGGCAGGGTTGGGTTTCATTTCGTCGCTCGTTCTCTTATTTAGGGGAAAAATCACGATAATGAGTGGTGTTTATTCGTTCTTGATGATTCTGGTATACGCGCTGATGTACTTCCAGAGCCGTCTATTCTACTCCATGTGCATCACTGGCAATATGAAGATGGGTTCTTACGGGTTCGGTAGCGCACCCTCTGATTCTCTTCCCGCGGTGGCGAAGGCGGCATCAAGAGCTGCACCCGGCGCATACGGCAGTATGTAATGCGACGAGGCGTATCCATACGAATCGGTGAATCGGTGAATCGGCCGTGTATATGACATAAAATAACGTTTGTTTATGTCATTGTTGTATTTCTATACCACGCATTTCAATGATGCTGCGCGCGACTCCTTACCGTCAACAATACCTTCCCACGGAATATAATTATTCTCTGTATTTAAACCAAGGTCAGGTCCACTCGTGTATTTTCTGGCTATATGTGGGGTGTAATTGGCACAATCTGTTGCGGCGGGACCAAATGATGTGACTCCTAACCCGTAATTGTCAACACACTGCCCTGCATCATTTAACGCCATTCTATCCGGACATTTTGCGATTTCGGGCGGCCATTTTTGCGAACTCTTGGACTTCCAGAGTAAGATTGCGACAGTTCCTACCGAAATAACGAACGCGATGACAGCCAAAATCAGGACCATTTTCTGAATGGAGAGATTGAAGAAGTTGCTAAACACCCCGCTACCACCTCCGCCGCCACCGCCACCACTGTCTCCACTCGCCCCCGATGACGAACTTCCGAATGCGGACGAACCTAAATTTTTGGCGCTTGAAATAAAATCCATACTACTATTATAATTTATATAATTTATATAAATACTCTATATAAATACCTGTATATAAAATACTTCTCCGTGCCGTATACAATGAATCGCTTTGAATATCGCGCATTTCCTGAAGAAACATTTATCGGACAACCAAAAAATGGGCGTCTGGATATTGTCACCCCTCCCACACAAGACCAGTTCGCCCTTTATGATAAAAACCCAGTCCATCAATGCGTGACCTATCGGGATGCCTTGAACGGTATCTGGGAGAACACGCCGCTCTCCAATGCATTCTTTAGCAAGGAGAATATGCAGATTATTCAGAACGGAATCCGCGCGGGTGTGTATCAGAGGTCGCGCGGGAAGTATGTCGTCGGCGAACAAGACTGCGATACCCTGCGCATCATTATGCGGACGATTTATCTCCAGAACGCAGCGAATGCACCGACCGCAATCCGCGAACAGATTATAGAGTTAAATGAATTAGTATTTGAATATTGTGTCCCCAGGGTTCACGGTGAGGCGGAGGGATATATTCAGTATAAGCGTGATGTGAGTAGTATGTATACTCCGATGGCGCGGCCGAATTTTTCGGATTACAAACACAAGACGCTAGAGTTGAAGCCGTGGTTTTAATGTTGCTCACGAGGGCGAAGCCGAACTATACAATAATAAAAATATTGGTTTATTATTATATCCAAATTTTGGAGGCCGTCGTCGTTCATCCGCCAAAAAGCGCGCAACCCGTCGTTATCGCAGCCGTCGCGCCGCCGCGCATAGTAATCCCAATCTATTTATTTACGCATACGTCGGTGTCGTCGTGTAACACACCGTTTTCTACGCGTTCGGCGTTTTCGTGAATATGACTTCTTTTTTCGTTTTGTGCCACCTCTATTATCAGGATCAGGAGGAGGAGTAGTAGCAATTGCACGGCGTTTAACACTCGGCAGTGGCTCAACAACATATAATATATTTACCAATTTACGAGCTTCTTCAGTCCAATGAGTAGGAGGAGGGTGTTTATGTTCAACAACCAACCCTTGTTGTGAGTCATCTATTTCCGGCGTGTGTACATCCATCCGAAAAGATTGGGGCGCCTTAAGAACAAAACACGACGGATCTACGATATTTATATTATATCCCAAACTGCGGAAAAATAGAATAATCTGACTGAGTGACAAACGCTTGTGAAATATTCCGAATTTTAATATATTTTTTAATTTGTTACGCATTATTATATTTTTTATCGCGGCTTTTATCTCCAGGCCCATGTCCGGCAGTGAAATTAAATCACGAATAAAGTCTGTAACATCGACAACTATTTTATCTCGTAATTGATCTAGTTCAGACTCTAATCTAGCGATAGTACCCTTTTCTTTGGTAAGTTCAAGTCGGTGAACATCTAAATTTTCGTCAGCGGCAGATAATTGTTGTTTCATCTCATCCACAGATTGACTCGTTTGTCTCGTAACCATTTGTCCTTGTTTTATTTCTTCAATCCTTTGTTCTAGAGCGTCAGCAGCATTAGCATCTTTCAAAAAAGTAGCCCGTTGGGTTTGAACAATATCGTTGGCGTATCTACTTAATCTGTAAAGTTCACTTGCGTTATCAGTTTGTGGCTGTATTATAGCTTTCAACCTATCTTTTATGAGTTGGTTTAGTGGTGGTGGTGGCGGTGGACCTTCCGCAACGGGTCGTTCCACCTCCTCTCCATCCTTCACATATTCTTCTTCATAAATTTCATCATCACTATCCAAATCAGCAGGATTATCCGTAGCATGTAAAAACGCATAATAAATTTGCGTTACTATAAATAATGCTTCTGTAATGCTACCTATTTCAATAACATCCGCGTCAGGAACCCTGCTAAAATCATAAGCTTCAATCCATTTCTTCCAATAACTAGTATAGTTGATTTTACGTAATAAATTTCTACGTTTAATAGCATCCGGCGCGATGAGGTTTAAGCCTTGTTCTTTAGTAAACTCATCAAGTGCTCGAATATTTGATATTGAAAATGGCTGGTGTTCTTCGTTTGTTGTATGTAATATAAATAATCCGTTTGTTGACAAAATTGGGTTATCTTTCCTATTCCCTGCGGCTCTTGCTGGCCCAGTCTGTTCTTGTATGTCTAACCTGCGACGATCATCGCCAGGATTATTATCGAACCACCACATTTTTTTAAAATGTGGATTATTAACGATTACTGGCGGAGAATCTCGCGAATAATGGAGGTCGGCCAAGATACCCAATGCCAACATTTCGTTTTTCATATCTTCCATTACATCCATAGATTCCGGCGGTGAAGTGATTTTTCTATCCTTGAAAATTCTAGGCACCAAATATGAAAGTGTCACACGATCAGTTCCGAGGCCACCTAACTGCCTCGCAGTTTCAATTGTAAATAAACCAGATTTATCTAACCCTAACCTGGCTATTTGTTTTATTATTTCTGTTTGTTTGGATTCTTCTCTTTCAGGTACAATTCCCACTTCTGTTTTTATATCAGCATATCCAGCAAAACTGAGAAAGTTTACGTTGAAACCCGGTGGATAACGATCAGGCTCATCTGAACTTCTCGTCTCGGGTCGTCCCGGATGCGTGTATGGGTTAGACCCATGTGCACCTATAAATATTGTTATCGTGTTCATTTTGGTTTTTTTATTTTGATTTGTCCTGATTGGGTTATATAATAGTGTTTTTTTATTCCTTAATATTTGTGAATACCAACTTATCCAGCGTCGTCCGAAAAGAGAATGCGCAATGTGATACTATCCTTATGATAAACAACGCGATGAGATATTTTCAGAATGAGATTACTGAAGATGCGAGAGATGATGAATGCTACGCGACATCTATGTTTTCGCGTTGTTGGCATTAGTTATATTCAAGTAATAAAAATATAACTAACTATTATTTTTATTGCTATACAGACATAGCTGTGTATATATAATTACATCTTCTTCACCACCATCTTCTTCTTCGTTGCCGCGGCCGCGCCTCCCCCCGCACTCACTGCTGCACTTGCCTCCGCTGCCGTCGCCCACTTCTTATACTCCGTCTCCAATTCATCCAAGTCACGCGTCCATAATGCTTGAATCGTCGTATCGGCGAGACCTTGGTGCTGCGCGCGCTTGGAATCGCGCTCGGAAAGCAGGTTCCTGACATTCTCATCCGTGACACTATCCATCGGCATTTTCAACAGGTATTTGAACTCGGTGTCGCCTTCAATGTGTTCATATCCGTGCGCGGTCATCTTCGCGAAGATCGCATCCTTCGTCTGACGACGCAATTCCAGTTTGTCGTCAAGCACTTCCTGGATATACCGGGCGCGGTTTGTGAGGACACGCAGTTCATTCGCGAGTTGCGCCAGCATTGCTGCCTTGCGCTTGGCGTAAAGTCCGAGGCGTTCCGCGTAATAATCCTCAATGATGTCATAGATGTTCGCATATTTCCGCAACTTCTCGCGTGCGTCAAACAGGTTCATATTTGTCGTGCTTTGCGTTGTGAAGAGTCCGAGGAGTTTCTCCAGCTTATTCGTCCCTGCGTCGGCATCCACGACGGCGGCCTGAAGATCTTTGGGTGTATGCGGATATGATGGGTGGAACGTCACGGTGATATCTACGACAGAATCGGTTGACATATCAATGTATTCTTTCAGGACGGGGACGCCCGCGCCGACGGCCTTATCCTTGTCCTTGTCCTTGTCACTCACAGTGGGCGCTTCCATCAACTTCTCCAAGAACTCCTTATAATCATCCGTCCACGTTCCAATCGGGAGTTCGGTGATACGGACTTTACGGTCGGCGATGATTTCATAGGTGCCTTTGATGAGATATTTCGCCGCCACTAACGTGGCGGCACCGGAGGCCGCGATATTCTTCACGGTTCCCTTGAATCCCTTGAAATACGGCTCAATGACGGGACGATCCGAAGTCCCGCCGCTACCGCAGTCCTTGAGCATCGCCCGAATATACGCAATGATTTGAAGCGGATTATGTGGCATAACATCCGTGCTGAATCCTGTGCCGATTCCCTTGCTTCCATTGACGAGAATCATCGGGATTGCCGGCGCATAATACGTCGGCTCCACCATTTGACCGTCATCATCAATATACGACAATATTGCGTCGTCTTCTTGGCGAAAGATGAGTCGCGTCAGCTTGTTAAGCTGGGTGAAGATGTATCTTTCACTCGCGCTGTCTTTTCCGCCTTGTAGTCTCCCGCCAAACTGTCCGTTCGGTTCTAACAAGTTGATATTGTTGCTGCCGACGAAGTTCTGCGCCATCCCCACAATCGCAGCATTTAGACTCGCCTCGCCGTGGTGATACGCCGAGTGCTCCGAGACATACCCGCTGAATTGCGCAACCTTGATTTCGGTTTTGAGGCCTCCCTTCTTGAATGCTGCATACAAGATTTTACGCAACGAGATTTTCAGGCCGTCCATCAAGTTCGGGATGGAACGCTCATTGTCATAGATGGAGAAGTGGATGAGACCGCGGTCTATGAACTCTTCATACGGAATCGTGGGCTTGGATGTATCCAGGAACGCTTCGCGCGAATAGCTCGCCAACCACTCTTTCCGGTCATCCGCGCGCTTCTTGTTGAACGCCATATCCAGATGATCATCACTCTCCTTTCCTGTATGAACGAATTCAACCATCTTCTTATTCGCGAAATACTCCTTGAACTCTTTCCCGGTACTCGTGCCTAAACCTTTATAATATTTCGTCGCCCATCCCGAAGGCACGACTTCACCTGGAAACTGCTTCTTCCACGCATTGAATTCACCGTCATTGTAGAAGAGGACTTCTTGCGCCCCGCGACGCGCTTTCAGGATGGGTGTATTCATAAACCCGATGAACCCGGGAATCTTTGTCAGCGACGGCCACTCCGTCTGGAAGAGGTTGATACCGAGACCCTGGATATGCGCGCCGTCTAAATCCTGGTCGGTCATAAAGAGGACCTTGCCATAACGCAACCGTGTGGCGACATCTGCGGGAGTATACGTCTTCCCCGACTCTAATCCAAGGATTTGTTTGATTTCCGAAATCTCGCGGTTTTCCGCGATACGTTTTGTCGTCTCGCCGTGGACGTTGAAGAGTTTGCCCTTCATCGGATAAACACCGATGAAATTCCGGTCTTCCTTGCTTAATCCACTGATGATGCCCGCTTTCGCTGAATCACCCTCGCATAAGATAATGGTACACTGCGCGGATTTGTCGGGCGACCCCGCATAGTTCGCATCCACGAGTTTGGGGATACCACGGATCGTGCGCGTCTTCGCGCCGTCGGTCTTCTTCGCTGCCTTCGTTTCCTTGACTTCGGTGAGCGCACACGCTGCGTCCATCACACCCATCTTTGCGAGTTTCTCAATGAACTCGTCGCTGACTTTACACGATGAACCAAAATTCGCGACAGCGGTGCCGAGTTCATCTTTTGTCTGACTGGAAAATGATGGGTTATCAATATCACAGCGGAGAAATAGCATCAATTGCTCCTTGATTGTATTCGGCTTGACATCTACCTTCTTTTTCTTCTTGATGAGTTCTGCGAGTTTCCTGACGATTTGGTTGGTGATATACTCCACGTGCTTGCCACCCCGAGGGGTGTAAATCCCGTTGACAAATGATACGTGGGCGAACTCGTCGGTGGTGGTGAGGCAGACCACGTATTCCCAGCGGGGGTCAGGGTTCTCATAGACGCGCTTCACGGCCTCGCCACCGCTGCCGCCCGCCGCGCCCTTCGCACCAATATATAAGTCAACATACTGCTGGAAATGACGCACCGGAATGACCGCGCCATTGTATTTCACTTTCACGGTCTTGTCGGTCACTGCTGCGATATCATAGGTGCGCTTCAAGAAGAGCGCGACCATATCTGCGGTGAGATTATTGCTTGCGAGACCGAATCGGGTGTAATCGGGGCGGAAGCTCACGCGAGTATACGGCTTAACCTTGGACTTGGTGATGACGGGCGGAACAATTTCCGTGAGGTTGTTCTTGAACTCCTGGATATATTTCAGACCACGAACGTGATCCACTGTCTCCACGCGACCCCATACTGACCAAATAAGGACGAGTTTAAACCCGAACCCGTTCTTCCCGCCGACGATTTTCTCCTTCTTGCCTTCGTCGTAGTTGGTAGATGTGCGAAGATGGCCGAAAATCATTTCAGGAATCCAGAGTTTATGTTCGGGGTGTTGGGCGACATCAATACCATTCCCGTCGTTTGTCATATGAATTGTTCCATCGGTGAGGTCAATCTCCACTTCCAAGGTGGTGACGGGAAGTGCGTCGGGTTTGCCATCGGCAACGGCTTGGGCCTGGCGGACAACGTGGTCTCGCATATTTACCATACCTTCATCAAAGAGCTTGTATAGACCGGGGATGGTGGTGATATTGCGTCGGGTCAGTAGGGCGACGGGGGCTGCGGTGGCGGTGGCGGTGGCGTCGGCAGCGGTAGCGGTAGCGGGGGGAGGCGCTACGTCCATAACATATTCCATTGTCTCTGCGGGTTCAATCGTGCCTATATAAGTGTCCGGTTTCTTGAGGATGTGTTCTTGGTCGGTCATCTTTTGATATTTATGGAGGTCTTCTCCTCCGGTGGTGGCGGTGGCGGTGGTGGCGGCGGCTTTAGTAGAAACTTTGGGTGGCATTGCGAACGCGAACGGGGTGCTGTATATGACGAATATAGGTTTAAATCACATTCAATTTTATTTTGCGGAGAATATGTATCGTTCGTTCGCTCACTCATTCGTTCGCTATGACCGCTCCACGCTATCGTACCACCTACGGGATGGGTCTCACCTGTAATGATATTTACCGCATCGGTGACGCACTCGTCCAATATGACGCATCGGGAAATCCCGTCGTTATCAACAACCAAAACAACAATATCCGCGTTCCGTATTTTAAATGCCCCACCCTTGGGAATCCTACTGCGGGAATGGCGACATCCACGAATAACACGAATATAACAAAGAAGATGCGGTATGCGCAAGATATCCGTGTCGCCACTGAAACCAAAAATGTGAAAAAAGTATATGCGGTGAATAATCTGAACCGGTTTGGTCGGTGGTCGGGCGCTCCTGGCGGATATGGCGCGCCGGTCACGAATACATTCTAATGAATGAAATGAAATGAATCCACGATATTTTCTAATGATAGTTTATAACGAGAGATTTAGTAAAATGGTAAAACGTTGCGACCGTAGTGATGATGGATATTACCACATGCACGGCAAAAAATACGAAATGTTGGAAGGGTCTCGCGCCCAAGTGTGGCACGGAACTGCCTATAAGACCCCCGGTGGCCTCACCCGATCAGAGCTGATTTTTAACAAGCACGGCCGTATTGTGTCCGCGAAGAAGCACACGACTGCCAAGAAAGAGAACCGCCTGCGTAAGTATGGCTACACTGCTCGTAAGGGCAAGTTTGGCGCCATTAAGATTAACTCAAGGTCGGGCAAGCGCAGCCGTCTCGTTGCTACTCCCAAGCGCCGTTAAGATACGCCTGCGACCGTGTGTGTAGTAATACTATTATTTATCGGATTATTATCGGATGTTATAATAGTATTATCGGAGACTATAACCGTAGTTGTATGTTCACAAATAATAATAATAATATTATTGTCGGCTATATTTTAGATTTTTTAAAACAAAGCAAACTATGGGTCGCCATAACGATTATAACAACATTGATATGTAATCCAATTGAGATGATTGTATTGTCTGACCTATTTTCACATTTTACAGCCGCCGTCAATAAACTGGAATACACGAATTCTATTACGATTCTATTGAAGATCGCCGGATTAAGCATCTTCGTAGATACCGTGTATATGATTGGCAATTATTTCGACAAGATTTATTACCCGATGATGGAGAAGTTTATACGGTTTGAGTTGATTGACGTCATTTTCAAAAATATTGAGGTGAACTATGAAAAAGAAGATATCTCAAATCACATCATCAAAGCATTGAAGATACCGAATACAGTGACATCATTTACCGGGCGGTTTATTTACTGGGTGGTGACGTTTGTCCTTACGACTATCGTAATTCTCTCGTATGTTATCTATTTGGACCCGCTTATCGGGTTTATGACGTTACTCGTGTTTGTCTTGTTCTTCATCGCGTATTATTACATCTTAATGGATACGAAGAACACGTCCGAACATCGCGAGAACGAAGAGAAGCAATTAATGACGAGCATTGATGATGTATTGAGTAATTCTATCAGTATTATATGTAGCAAGAAAATCAAGGATGAAAAGGAATTCTTGACGAATAAACACAGTATATATGATGAAGTGCACGAAACTCAATTATGGAGTTCATCCATCGGAGGATATGCGATGTCAATCATTGTTACAATCATATTGGTAATATACGTATACGTGATTCTTCGTTTGTATAAAAACCATAAAATTGACAGCACAAACACGATAAAGGTCATCATTATTATGCTGTTTTTCATTCGGTATATCAAGACATCGTCGCAAGGAAGTATTCGTGTTATTGCGGAGTATGGCAAGCTCGCCGAAAATGAAATGGATATTCGCAAACTTTTAGTGGATAAGGCCGATACGACCGGACACAAAACAGATATACCGATTACGGGGGATATTGAGTTCAAAAATGTGTCGTTCAGATACGCGGTCACGTCGTTAGAGACGGGGACGCCCGTGGTAGGCGGCGCGGTCACGTCGTTAGAGACGGGGACGCCCGTGGTAGGCGGCGAAGACCGCCCGAAAACCCTTGACAACGTCTCTTTTAAAATCAATGCGCGCGACCGGGTCGCCATCATCGGAACGAACGGTAGCGGAAAATCCACCATTATCAAACTATTGTCCGGGTTTTTCAAGCCGACCGAGGGGCAGATTCTATTTGATGGGGAAGATAGTCGCAATATTAACCGCGAATACCTGCGAAGTAAACTATCCATTGTGTCGCAAAAAGTGGTGCTATTCAATCGGTCGGTGCTGGATAATATATGCTACGCGACCAATACACCGAAAGAAGAAGTCGTCAAAATCCTGGACCGCCTGAAAATAATGAACGTATTTAAGAAACTGCCGCAAGGACTGGATACGATGGCGGGAGCGAGAGGCGAGAAATTGAGTGGAGGCCAGCGCCAGATTATTTACTTATTGCGGAGCTATTTGAGTAACAAACCGATTACAATTATGGATGAACCGACTGCGGCGGTGGACGCGTTTCATAAGAAATATGTGATCCAGATGATGGATGAGATGGCGAAAAAGACCACGATGATTGTGGTGACACACGACTCTGAATTCGCGGCGTCGTTTCATAAAAAGATATACATTGAAAGCGGAAAAATTGTCTCGCGGTAGTGTAGCGTAGCGAAACCGAGCGAGCGAGCGAGCGATCAATGTTACTAATCATCACCAGAAATAAACCGAACAATGTGAACCAACTCGCGAATTTATATGATACATTCAAGACACGAAATATACCGTATGAAATCGTGGCGAAATGCGACCCTGCGATAATACGGCGGAAAGATATATGCGGGTTGATTATTCCGGGTTCGGCGTATCGCATTCGCCCAGATGAACCACAAGACGAATTAGCATTAGAACTGTATTATCTGTTCCATTTTCCAAAGTTACCAGTATTAGGAATATGCCACGGGTGCCAATTTTTAATGTCGTATTACGGGGGCGACCTTATTCCATACAATAGTTATTGGAATAAGGATGTAAAAGTGGAACTGTCAAATGACCCGATATTTTACTGTAAAGAAAACACACAAAAAGTAGACGCATATGTCAATTTTCACGACCTCCCCGTCGTGACCCCCGCCGCCAAGAAAGCAGGTGTCCGAGAGATTGCGTGGTTTCGCGAGTTCCGTGATGGCCGGCGCCACGCGGCTGCGTTTGAATTTGAAAAGGGGCGCGTATACGGTTTTATGTTTCATCCCGAGGCGAAGAAGGAAACGCACGCGATTCTCTCTAATTTTTATGACAATGTCGCAACGGCGTCGGCGTCGTCGTCGTCGTAGTCCGCGTCCGTGTCATCCGCCACCGCCCACCACTTGATCGTAATCATCCCATTCTCGTCCAAGTATTCGGCGTATTCATCCACGAAATACTTCTCAAAATACCGCTTACTAATAATGCGCCGCTTCGCTACCAGGTAGCACTTCCCGCAATAATATTCATACGCATTGTATAATGGTTGAGGGAATGAGAGATTCAGGGCGACACAATGGTCGCGGAATTGTTCCAGGTATTCGTTGATTTCAGCGTTCTTATTCCACAGCGCGCACCCCACATTTAGGATATACTTATCGTCTTCAATGATGACATCGGGGTAGAAATGCCGGAGTATACCGAGAAGAGTCGCGTCCGATGCAGACGCCGACGCGGTGGCGAGCGGAGCCGACGCAGAGGCGACGACGTAGTCCTTGAATAGTGTTGAAAGTTCATCAATTTCCAACTCTATTTCTGTATCATTTACGACACAATGTTCGCCCCAAAATTGGCGGAACTGGCTGACGACGGGGAGGTAGCGACTGGTGCGGTGGGGGAATGCGTCCCCTCCGCCTCCTATCCCTTCGGCGGAGGCGTATTCCGCCAGCTTCGCGCGCAATGTCGCGGCAAAAAACATCGTTGGTAAACGAAACTCCGAGAGATACATCTTCCATAAATAGAGCATATTCGTCATTGAAATCTCGTGGTCCGCGGAGGCGGGCTCCGTCGCGTATTCTATAAACTCCTGGATGATTTGCGGGTCGGTTCGGTCGCGCAAATAGAACGCGTGGTTGGCGACTTCTGGCGTCTTACAATGAAGACGCAAGAAATCGTCCGCATTGCCGAACCGGTGCGAATAATGCGCGGCAACACAGAATAGGTCAATGACGGCGGATTTCAATTCGGGGATGTGCGAGAGACGGAGTAGGGGTGCGGACGACGAGGACGACGACGACGACGACGAAGAGGACGACAAAGAGGAGGACGATGACGACGACGATGACGATGACGAGGACGCGGCGGTGGCGGCTACAGCAGTGGCGTGAATATCCACAATCCGACAATCCTTATACTGGTGTTCATAATATTTGAACTTGAATACGGTGGAAAAAGCGCCGGAGTTCAACCCGAAGAGACCGTAGCCCTGGACGCCGAGATCTTTGATGAATTCTTTGGCGACGGGCGGGACGAAGTAGACGACAGCTGCGGACCCGGATTTCTTTAGGAGAATATCGCCGAGGATGGTGAGGAAATACTTGGCGTGATCGCGGGTGCGGAAGAGCGCGGGGTAGAGGAGGCCGATGACATTCTGGATGGTGCGGGATTCAGGGATGGAAGAGAGAATATCGCGGGATTGGATGCTTTTGATGATTTTGTTTTTAATGCGGTATTTTATTGCGCTTGTGCCGGAGGAGGTGACGTCTGATACTGTAATATCTGACAATATGCGGTGATGAATCTCATCCTCGTGTATCAACGAATAACGAACCTGATTATTATACGTGAAATACAACTCGGACGCCGGACAATAGAAATATTTGGTCTTATTTAGGAATGTCTCCGTGATTTCGTCGGCGGCAACTGCGAGAGATTTCTTCCGGGTTTCGCGTTCGGCGTGCGCGGTCTGGTAGTTTTTAATGGATTGTGGGAGCTGGGTTTTCACGTAGGCGTGGATTCGTTCAAGGATATATTCGTTGCCGGGGATGGCCGCGTTTGTATTCCATATCTCCGAGAGAATGGCGATGGTGTCGGGTAGTGAAGCGGTAGACATTTGGTATTTTAAATTTATGAATATTATATAAGTATTGAAACGGGTTTATATATTTTATGGATGAGAGGTCAACTCCTCATCGTTCAAAAAACACAGAGGTTGTTAAAGTAAGAGATTTGTTAAACAGTGGTAATTATCACGGTTTTATAAGATATTATATTGAAAATTGTGAGAAGTTAAATGCTAAAAGGGGTCAATATTTCACAAATTTTATGAATACGTGTAAAACATCTTTAATGACGAACGACCATTATAAACACTATAACCGAACAAGCAAAGAATGTATTACAATCCGTAGAGGTCCAACTTTAACATATATCAAGTTATTGAAACATATTATTCATAACGCGCGTAGGTACGAGAGGTCAGATGCTGAAAAAATATACCAATTGTTGTGGTTTTTCGAGCAAGAAGGTATAACTCATAATATAATTATTCCGAAAGACGACATTGCTATAACGTTATTTGAGGCTAATGGCTCTCCTCCGTCGTTCAGTGGTAAAGATGGAACTGCTGATTATTGTTCATTAGATGGGAAAACGGTTAAACACGATGGAATGGAAATATCAAATACGAGGGTGAATGCTTTATTACATAACATACACCATCTTGGCGATGACGATCACGATGACGACGACGATGACGATCACGATCACGGTGACGACGACGTTGGTCCTGGTCTTGGTCTTGGTGGAAAACGACGAACAAAAACAAATAAACGCAAATACCGATATTCTCGTCACGCATCACGCCGTCGCCCTTCCACTACCCGTCGTCGCCTCTCCACTACCCGCCGTCGCCACCGTTAACCACGCCCATTATTTTTGCTATATTGCTGAAAAAATAATGGAATAAAATGAATTATTTAGCGCCTGCGCGAAAGCTTGCGACGGTTCTTGGAGCCATTCTTGCGAGAACGACCGCCCTTCTTGGCAGACTTCTTGGACGACTTCTTTTGGCGACGGCGCCTGGAACGACGGCCACCGCCTTGGTCGAGGTCGGCGGCGGCGGCGGCGGGGGCGGGGG
>JACCDO010052480.1_pt1 | contig 25329 bp, 28 predicted proteins | sample 7446101 | NCBI WGS metagenome assembly JACCDO01 (sample SAMN15323440, study PRJNA562643) | freshwater metagenome | isolation source: river surface water | place: USA:Blue River Watershed | collected 2017-08-16 | reverse complement strand
TGATTTCGCCTCTGTTGATAGGTTCGTTTACTAGTGTCATTAGGCTTGCTCCTCCTTAGCTTCCGCTTTTTTGTTAAATTCTCCTTTTCTTCTTCTTTCGGCATACACGATCGCGTGTTTGTCCAATACAGTAGTAAGGAATCGCATTACTTTCTCATCACGTCTGATTTCAATCTCAAACTTTCTGATAAGTGTTGGATCAGCCTTGAACTCTACCAATACATAAAAACCTGTTGTCTTCTTCTCAATGGGATACGCCATTTTCTTAAGACCCCAGTTTTCCACATTGATAACATCTGCCCCCTCTTCTTTTAACAAGTTCACAAACTTGTCGACAGTATCCTTCATCTGAACATCAGATAAAACGGGAGTTAAAATGAATACCGTCTCGTAACTTCTTTGGAACATTTTTTAATGTGTTTGTTGGAATTTAAATAAACAGACCGCAAAAGTAGTAGAAAACAGGCTACGCTCCAAATAATTATCTAGAATCTAGCTAGATAAATCCAAAAATATCAGGAAGGGAGATTAAAATTAGTCGATCACAAAAGTACTGCTTCCCAAATACTGCTGGTCTACGAAGATTTTAACTTCGTGTAAGCCCAAGCTGTAAGCGCTGCCTTTTTCAAAAAAAAACACAAGGGTCTGCTCTTTGGAGTCATACCAAAACTCTTGCTTCAAAGTGAAAAACTCCTCTTCACCTGACCAATTGAATGTTCCAGATCCCTTGGCAAGGTCAAAAATCGGAAGTTTATTGGGACCCACTACTTGGAGGTATGCCATTCGACTTCCTTTTTCTGCAATAGCATTATCAGCGAGTTGAACTGTTACTTGGATCCCCTTTAGCTGTTTCTTTTTAAAAGTTTTACTTTTCCCTTCTAGGGCTTTGCCTCGTGCATTCATTCCAGTAACTCTGATTCCTGAAATCTTGAGCTTAGAGGCTTCTGCCACTTTCGTCGCTAATTCCTGTTTCTGTAGATTGATCTCCGTCACTTCCTTCTCTAGCTCAGATTGATTGCTCTTCAGTACTTCGTTTTCGGAGGATATAGCTTGAAAACGTTCTTGAAGTTGACTTATCTCCTTATCCTTTTGGATCAATAGGGAGGAAAGATCTTTGATTCGCTGATTCAAGGCTTCGATTTCGCTTGCAGTTCGCTGAGCGTTGGATTTTTTTTCTTGAATCAACTGGTCTTGCAAGAAGCGTAGTTCCGTGACATTAGCTCCCAGTTTTTCCAATTCTTGTATTCGAATTTGCAGTTGTTTTTCAACTGAATCTAATCGTGTGCTTAGGATTTGATTTTCTGCTGTCAACACAGAAATCTCGGCTGTTTGCTCGTTCTTATCCAAGTGGTCTAAATACAATTTAACCCCACTAATCAAAACCAATAGCACTAACAGCACCAAAATCAGGTTTTTGCCTTGCTCGGCTTTTTGGGGCTTTTGATCTTTACTAAATTGGTCCATAAGAGAAGGAAATACGCTGGTAGGTTAAATCACCGGATGTTGTGTTCTATGTCACCATGGGTCATGTTGCAACAAGATCCTTTCCATCTCTTTATCAATATCTTTGCCAATTCTTGGAAGGAAAAAATAAAGTTTATCTCAACTGATTAATAGCGTACTTTCCTTTTAAATTTTACCTTCTTCTTAGGATTGGAGCAAGTAGTTTAATAGCCCAGGTGAAGATTGATTTTGGGGCCGGAGTAATCAAAAAATGCGAATCCATAATCAAAAAAATCAAGAGTAAGCCTTGTTTTACTGTCATTTTTAAGTTCTTCCCAGACTGCATCCATTACAGTACTTTGATGGATGCCTCCAAGCGCAACAATTCCATTGGACTGCATATTTGGAAGGCATAGGGAAAGTACTTCTCGAATCTTTTCTTGTGAAAACTCAGGATGAATGATTAAAAAATCGAGTGCATCTATGTCCAGAAGTACTGTTTCAAGCTTCGCTAATGAAAATTCATTGATTAGGTGAGTGTTTGGAGAAAACGCTAGCCCTGAATTGAAAAAATCTCCTGCACTGAAGGCAAGTAATTTTCCTTTGATGACTTGATCCAATAGACGAGTCACTGAGCCGATGCCCGTACCTACTTCCATCACCTGCTTTGCTGCAGTAGTTTGGCACAAATAGGAACAAAGTAACGCTGCCTTTTTCCGAGGAACCCATACACTGCTTTGAGGTATGCTCCTTTCGGAAAGTGAAACTTCCGATTTTTTTTTCTTTTCTTTTCTAAAAGGTTTTGAGAAAATGGTAGTGCTAAAACCGAAGCTGTCCAGAGGAGAGGAATGGGTATTTTTTAGATAAGTGCTTGCCCCTTGGAGAATGGAAAAAATAAATGGGGATTGTTGGCTGTAAATATCCTCTTTTCGTAGCCAATGCTCAAAAAAGGCAGAAGCTATGGAAAACGAATTCCGGCGCATTAATTTTGAAAAAGCGTGGAGATTAGCTGAAACTCTGGGATTATGATTTCCATTAGCTTGCCATCCATTAATTTTTCGAAGGTGAATGTCCCAAGCATTTTTCCAATTCCTGACTTCAAGTTGCACCCAGATACGTAGGTATGCGACTCGCCAGGCTCCAAAACAGGTTGTTGTCCAACTACTCCATCTCCTTCAACGATTTTCCGGTTCTCGGTCGCATCATAAATTTCCCATCGTCTTCTCAACAATTGAACGGTATGGTTGCTTTTATTTTCTATGCGTACCTTGTAAGTGAATACATAATGGTGCTGCTGCGGATTTGAAAAATCTGGCTGGTAGGTAGTTTCAACACTTACTTGAATTCCTTTGGTAATCGCAGAGACCATGGTATTGTTATTTCAAGCACTAAGTTAGGATTTCTACTTCTTAAACCAACCCTAATCCAAATGGATGTTGTTCTAGAACCGACTTGGAAAACGGCCTTAAGCCCAATTTTTCAAAGCGATGCTTTTGTAAAGCTCACCGAATTTGTCAGGCAGGAGTACCAGCAACACCGAGTCTTTCCTGCTGGTAAGCAGATTTTTTCTGCGTTTTGGCAATGTCCCTTGCCGCAAGTGAAGGTGGTAATCCTGGGGCAAGACCCCTACCATGGTGAGGGGCAAGCCAATGGACTTGCTTTTTCGGTGGCTCCTGGAGTTCCTTTTCCTCCAAGTTTGCTCAATATATTTAAAGAGCTGAAAACTGATTTAGGAATTCCGATGCCTGCAAATGGAGATCTTAGTAGATGGGCATGTCAAGGGGTCTTTTTATTGAACGCTACGCTGACGGTTCGTTCTAATATGGCCGGCTCCCACCAAAATAAGGGTTGGGAGGTATTTACAGATGAGGTTATTCAAACAATCAGCCGTGAGCGCGAGCAGGTTGTATTTTTATTATGGGGCGCTTTTGCACAAAAGAAGGAAGCATTAATTGATGCGAGGAAGCATTGCATCCTAAAGGCACCACACCCAAGCCCACTGGCTGCTCATCGTGGATTTTGGGGATGTAAGCATTTTTCCAAAGCCAATGAATACTTGAGTGCTACTGGACAAAATCCGATAGCCTGGTAATCAAAAGGCCCTGCATTTGCGGGGCCTTTTGATTAAGATATTCCTTTAAAGAATCTATTCCATCGAATTTTTCCAAACATAGACTCAAACTTGTCCAAAGATAGCCACAAGAACCAGGCTTTGCCCACTACATGGTCTTCTGGTACAAAGCCCCAATAGCGAGAGTCAAGTGAATCGTGTCTATTATCACCCATCATGAAGTAATAATCCTGCTTGAAGGTGTAGCGATCTACTTTTTTTCCATCAATGAACAATGCGCCCTCTTTCACTTCTACCTTTTCGTGTCCCTCGTACTTTTCTATGGTGAAGGCGTATTTGGCCACATTTTCTGGAGTCATCTCCATAGTTTGATCCTCTCCTGGGATTAGGAGTGGACCATAATTGTCTCTATTCCAAGGTAAATTTGCCCCATTTGGGAAAATTCCAGATTCTGCTTGTCCTTTGGGCTGAAGGGATTTGGTCACAGCCGTCACCACTGGAGATGCTTTAAGTTTTTCAATGTTTGCAACTGTAGTCCAAATTAGGTAGCGACTACCATCTGGTGCGGCGTAGAAACTTTCTTGGTTGATTCCAAAATCCTTTAAAAAATCTACTGTAAGACTTCTATTTGTGGTGATCTCGTAAGAGTACTGCATTTCTTCAGGTTTTGGCGAGGCTTTTTGGTTTACAAAAAGCTCTCCCTCTCGAACTTCAAGTACATCTCCAGGTACAGCTACTGCTCGTTTGATGTAATTGGTTTTGAGGTCATTGGGGAAATTGAATTCCACGGGATAATTGAATACCACTACATCATTGCGCTCTACAGAAGTAAATCCAGGCAGTCGGAAATAGGGCAGCTGAATCAGATCGGTATAGGAAGGGATTTCAGTACCCCAAATTTTTTGATGCGTGAGCGGGATTTGCAGGGGTGTTTTTGGAACCCGTGTTCCATAATGCAATTTGCTCACAAAAAGAAAGTCCCCAACGAGTAGGGTTTTTTCCATGGATGCAGTTGGAATGGTGAACGGTTCGAGTAGTAACCAGCGAATTAAAGAGGCTGCAATTACAGCGAATACTAGCGCATCAATCCACTCGCGAAAGGCTGATTTTTTTGGTTTAGTTGTACTCATTGGTTAGCTTTTTACTTAAAATGATAAGAAATCATCCATCGAAAGTACTCCTTTTTTACCCAAAATCCACTCAGCAACTTGGATTGCTCCCAAAGCAAATCCTTGCCTGCTGTGGGCGGTGTGTATGATTTCGAGGTCATCAATCGCTGAGGTATAGCGGATGTGATGGGTGCCAGGTGCAGGATCGATTCGTTTAGAGGTAATTGGTAATGAACTTGGGCTGTTGGGACTTTCTCCCACCAAATTCCAAGCCTTTAATTGCGTATAGTGCTTCAGAATTCCTTCAGCCAAGCTGATGGCAGTTCCAGATGGGGCATCTTTTTTGGCTGTATGGTGGGTTTCTTCGAGTTCCACCTGGTAGCCACTCGTTTCATTCATGAGTTTGGCAAGGAGCTCATTTACCTTGAAGAATACGTTAACTCCAATACTAAAGTTGGAGGCGTAAAAGAAAGTTCCCTGGTGTTGCTGGGTCAATGCTTCGATTTCTGCAAGTCGGTCAAGCCAGCCGGTAGTTCCTGAAAGTATAGGAATTCCATGAACAATGGCCCATCGAATGTTTTCCAATGCAGCTTCTGGCTGACTGAATTCAATGGCTACATCGATTGTTTTAGGATCTAAAGAATCGCGTAATGCTTGGTTTTCCAGATCGATTTTAGCCACCAGTTTATGCCCTCTTTCTTCAGCCAATTGACCGATAAGCTTGCCCATCTTTCCGTAGCCCAGCAATGCAATATTCATTATTTGAATTGGAATGTTAGTGAAAAACCCAGGGAGGTAGACGCAGAAAGTGTGCCAATTTGGGGGGCCACCTTCAGGGTTAAATCTTCGGAGACGTCAAAACCAGAAAGGTGTGCATCTACATTCGCATCCACCAAATTGAGTGCGTAAATACCGAGTAATAAGAGTAGGGTTAGGTCCCTATTTTGTCTCCAATAGTCTACGTTTCGTACCAATGCAGCTCGGTTTAAGGATGGGAACGGATTGGGTTCGCCCTTGTCTAGCGCAAAAAGTGCTTCTCTAAAGCGATCATACCGCTTGTGATTGTATTGAACAAAATAGAGATCTGTCAGTATGCCCGCATAAAGTAGAGGAACCTTCCAGGATTTTCCATTGTAAATCTGTCCAGCTCCTGGCAGAATGGCTGAGAGTAGGGTTGCTTTTTTTGGATCCTTTGGGAGTAAGCTGGTTGACACTTCCTCTTTTTTTAACTTTTCATTAGTGGTTCGTGCACTAGAATCGGATTGCCCATAGGCCGCTCCTGTAGCTATTCCTAGCCAGCAGAAAGCCAGCATTACTGACCAAAATAGGGTTTTGGAAGAAGGGATAGGATAGGAAAAGGCAAACACAATTAAATAATTTCTAAGATTTCAAGAATTCTATTGAGATCTGAAGCAGAGGTGAACGGGATTTTAATTTCCCCTTTATTTTTTTGGTCGGCTTTTAATGCCACTTTGGTTCCAAAATGTGTGGCAAGCTGCTGCTGGATTTTTGTCAGCTCATACTTTCGCACTGGGCTTATCCCAGAGCTAGTACTTGATTTTTCTGGCTTGCCCTCATTCAATCCTTTAACTAATGCTTCTACCTTTCGGACGCTAAGTTCTTCTTCGATAATTTTTTTGAAGAGAGCAAGTTGCTTATCTACATCCACGATATTGATGAGCGCACGAGCATGTCCCATGGACAATTGCTGGTCTCTAATCGCTGCTTGAATACTTGGGGGAAGCTTCAGTAGGCGAAGGTAATTGTTGACCGTGGTTCTATTTTTTCCTACTCGATCGCCAAGTTCCTCCTGTTTTAGCTTGCATTCAATCAACAATCTCTGGTAGGATTGAGCTATTTCGAGTGCGTTAAGGTTTTCACGCTGAATATTCTCAATAAGTGCCATTTCCAACATTTGTTGGTCATTGGCTTCGCGTACATAGGCTGGGATTTTGGTTAATCCTGCAAGCTTCGATGCTTGAAACCTCCGCTCCCCTGAAATAAGCTGGTACTCGTTTGGTGCCAGCTTGCGCACGGTAATGGGCTGAATGATTCCTTGTACCCGAATAGACTCAGACAATTCTTGCAACGCCTCTTTATCGAAGTGGATTCTTGGCTGGTAAGGATTGACTTGGATTTCGGTTAAGGGAATTTCAAAAATCCCTATTTTTTGAATTTCAGGAAGAATTTCTTGTGCCTTGCCTTTGGCGGGACTATCTTCCAAAAGAGCGCCTAAGCCTCTTCCCAATGCATTTTTCCGTGGGGATTTTGAATCTGACATGATCAATTCGTTGCTTTTTGAAGTCCATTACGCTGCACAATCTCCCCTGCCAAATTGAGGTAGGCAATAGCGCCTTTTCCATCGGCATCAAAAGAAATAGCCGGGAGTCCAAAACTCGGGGATTCAGAAAGACGGACATTTCGAGGGATGATGGTATCAAAAACCATATTTTTGAAGTGGATACGAACCTCTTCGACCACCTGGTTGGAGAGGCGAAGACGGACATCGTACATGGTAAGCAAGATTCCTTCTATACCTAGGTCTGGATTCAGTCTTGTTTGGATTATCTTAATGGTGTTTAAAAGCTTTCCTAATCCTTCCAAAGCAAAGTATTCGCATTGAACGGGGATGATTACTGAGTTTGCCGCTGTCAGGGCATTGATTGTGATCAATCCTAGAGATGGTGAGCAGTCGATGATGATGAAATCATACTGATCTACTAAGTTGGAGATCACTTCCTTCATCTTTTCTTCGCGGTTGTCCATGTTGATCATCTCTACCTCAGCACCCACCAAGTCTATGTGGGAAGGAACAAGCGAAAGGTACTCTAAATTGGTGGGCACAATGATTGACTTGATGTCAATCCCGTCTACCATACACTCGTAGATGCTTGCCTCAACTGATTTAGGATCATGCCCAAGTCCTGAGGTGGTATTTGCTTGGGGATCGGCATCAATAACTAAAGTTTTGAATTCCAAAACAGCGAGACTTGCGGCCAAATTCATTGCAGTGGTAGTTTTTCCAACTCCACCTTTTTGGTTCGCAACGGCAATAATTTTTCCCATGATGGTTGTTACCAGAATTTAGAAATCAATATTAAGCAAATTCAGGTCCATTTTTGGCAGGAATCTTCTTTTTTTGAAATGACTTTACTTAAAAAATCATGAGGATTGTTCACATTTTTTAGTGAATTCACCTAAAGTAGAAACATGGATAGCTGTCAAAAGCATCCACTTCCTAGTTCTCGATTCATTTTTTTAATTTAAATCGTATTTAGTTAGCCAAATCCAACACAAATCGGTCAGGACTAAAACTAATCCAGTAAATCTCTACTGCCGATTGATGATGCAGTACTTAAAATGGGTAAAATAAGAAACGGGGGCCTGTAGCCCCCATTTCTTATTTTTTCTTATTTGCATCTGCCGCTTTCATGGCATCTTCTAATCGCTGTTGGAATTTGGACTTCTTTTTGTCTACGTTCTTCACCTTATTTTCTTCTACTTTTTGGCGGATTTTAGCATCGTCAACAAATAGTTTGATTAAGGCTTGCTGTCCAAATGTAAAAATATTGGACACGAAATAATAAAAGCTAAGACCTGCAGGATATGAGTTGAGTACAAACATAAACATGACTGGCATGATGTAGCCTAGGTTCTTCATTGGGCCAGTGGCTGTAGTCAACTGGTTATTGAAATGTGCGTAGAGCACTTGAGAAATCGTCATCAATAAGGTAAACAAACTCACGTGCGCACCATAAAAAGGAATGGTGAATGGGAGCTTGATAAATTCATCGTAGGTGGAAAGATCCTCTGCCCACCAGAAGGATTCCTGTCTGAGTTCGATGGCATTGGGGAAGAAAAAGAACATGGCAAACAGGAATGGCATCTGCAGCAATAAAGGCAGACAACCAGATAGCGGGCTCACACCTAATTGGGAGAAAAGCTTCATTTGCTCCTGCTGCATTTTGGTTGCATCGTCACCATATTTTTCTTTCAACTCATCTATCTCTGGCTTGATTACCCGCATTTTTGCCATCCCAATGTAGGATTTATAGGTCAGTGGGGATAAGGCTACTTTAATAAGGAGTACGATGAGGATGATAATTATCCCATAGCTATCAAAGTATTTCTCTAGGAATTCGAAAAGGTGTACGACAATGTATTTGTTTACCCAGCTTACAAAGAAGTAACCCATGTCCACATTTTCCTCAAATCCAGGGGTGATGGCTTTCAGGGTTTTGTATTGATCTGGCCCAAAATAATAGCTGAGGTTTGCCTTACCCTCTATAATGGGAAGGGAAAGGCTTGCGCTCATCGAACGAACTAATGAGGAGTCTGCGGGTGTGCTTTGGCTCAATTTCACCTCCTGAAAAACCGAGTCTGCGATAATTCCTGCTGTAAAAAATCGTTGGGAGAAGCCAATCCATTTGACCGGTTCTGCCACTATAGCCTCTTCGGGCTCGTCACTTAGGCCAAGATTTTCGTATGTTCCTTCCGCTAAGTAATAGTTTACCTGAGTTTTTCTTCTGGATTCTGCAAGGTCTTTTTCTTGGGATTTGATTTCATCTTGCCAGGCAATTTGGACTGCTTTTGCAGTAATTATTCCTTGGAGACCTTGAATTTCAAAGTTCTTTTTTAAGGAATACTCCCCTTCCTTCAGCGTGTATTTTTGAATTAATTGACCCGCAGGACTGCTTGCAGTAAAGGTTACAGTTTGTAGTTTTACACCTTCCACTTCCTCGGAACTCACGGATGGCACAAAATACAAATCATTCAAGTTTACCGGTCCCGAACGGGTGTCAATGGAGTAATTTAGGCTTGTTTGAGCACTATCTAGGAGGTAAAGTGGATCCTTTTTCCAACTGCTATATTTTTTTAGTAACACCTCTTTGATGCTTCCTCCTTTGTTGGAAAGGGTGATTTTTACTACTTCATTCTCCAGGATGATAGGAGCTTCTTCACCCATCGTAAAGGGAGCGAGATCACCAAATTTTCGTTGGCGCTCCAAATCGAGTAAGCTATCAGGTAAACCTGTAGCAGGCAAGACTGTTGTGGCTACTGCCGCCGATTTAGTTGTCGAATCGGCAGAAGTCGTGGTTTCTACAGGTGGTATTTCAGGGGTAGTTGCAAAAAATATCGAGTAGGTGAGAATGACCGCTGCAAAAAGGATCAAACCTGTTGCTTGATTTTTATCCATGTTAGTTGAGAATGGCTGGGCTTAGGCTCCAGTTATTTGTTATTTTTTTTATCTAGGGCAGCTTGAATAAATTCCACAAATAAAGGTTGCGGTTTCAAAACAGTGCTTTTATACTCCGGGTGAAATTGTACCCCTACAAACCAAGGGTGGTTTTTTAGTTCAATAATTTCTACCAGTCCCGTTTTGGGGTTTTTCCCTGTTGCCATCATGCCATGGGATTCGACTTGTTCGAGGTACCTGTTGTTAAATTCATAGCGGTGTCTGTGGCGCTCCTGAATTTTTGTTTTTCCATAGGCCAAAGCGGACTTGCTGCCTTTTTTGAGATCACAAGCATACGAACCCAGACGCATAGTTCCTCCCATTTGGTCAATTTTCTTTTGCTCCTCCATCAAGGCAATGACAGGGTGCGGGGTGCTTGGATCCATTTCAGTAGAGTTGGCTTGATCTAGTTTGAGTACATTTCTAGCAAATTCGATCACGGCAACTTGCATTCCCAGGCAGATGCCGAAGAAAGGGATTTGGTTTTCGCGTGCATATTTTACAGTGGCAATTTTGCCTTCAAAACCTCGCTCTCCAAATCCAGGAGCGACTACTATCCCGTCCAAGGATTTTAGTTTGGAGCTGTAGTTATCCTTGTTTATTTCCTCAGAGGAAAGCAACACTAGATTGACCTTGCACTCAGCTGCAGCACTCGCATGAATAAATGATTCGATGATGGACTTGTAAGCATCTGGAAGTGATACGTATTTACCGATCAATCCTATACTTACTTCGGCGGTTGGATTTTTCAACCTTCCTAAAAATCCTTTCCAATCTTTTAAATCTAACTTAGATTTTGATTTTAAGTTGAGTTTAGCTAACACCCGTTCGTCCAGCTTTTCTTTTTTCATCAGCAATGGCACATCGTAGATGGATTCGGCATCCATGGCTTCAATGACACTGTCTAACTGCACATTGCAAAACAAGGCTAGCTTTCGTTTGACATCAGAAGGCAAGGGGTGTTCTGTACGGCATACTAAAATATCAGGTTGGATACCTGCTTCAAGGAGCTGCTTGACGGAGTGCTGTGTGGGTTTTGTTTTTAGTTCCTTTGCCGCCTTTAGGTAAGGGATAAGCGTGAGGTGGACCACTAGAAAATTGCCAGGACCTAGATCCCATCGAGCTTGGCGGACCGCTTCAATAAAGGGTAAGGACTCGATATCTCCCACGCAACCGCCAATCTCAGTGATGACCACATCATACTTTCCATCTTGGCCAAGCTTATAGAAGTTGCTTTTAATCTCGTCTGTGATGTGCGGAATTACCTGCACTGTTTTGCCCAGAAATTCCCCTTTACGCTCTTTGGTGATGACATTGTTGTAAATTCTGCCTGTGGTGATGTTGTTGCTCTGGGAGGTTTCTACGTTCAAAAATCGTTCGTAATGTCCCAAGTCAAGATCAGTCTCTGCCCCATCTTCGGTCACGTAGCATTCGCCGTGCTCGTAGGGATTTAAAGTTCCTGGGTCAATATTCAGGTAGGGATCAAACTTCTGAATGGTTACACTTAATCCTCTGGATTGAAGCAATTTGCCCAATGAAGCAGCGATAATGCCTTTTCCTAAGGAAGAAGTAACTCCTCCGGTGATAAAAATGTATTTTGTTTGTGAGGCCATAAGAAGCGGAGGAGGTGTTGAAATAAGTTGAATTCTTATGGGGTATAAAGGTAGAAAAATTTCATGAATAGCCTTTAAAAACTGCCTTGGAATTTTTCAGGAAAAGAAATCGTCCCCCCTTTCAAAAAAAACTTAGAAAAATAGCTGGATCTCCCGCATTTATTCAGTTGTGCTGAACAAAGGTTGACGGTTTGGGATAATTTCAACCACCAAGGGGTTACAGTTCTGCAAACATTTTATTTAGAAATCAATTTTTTCTTATGCTTCGGCCTAATAGCTATTCCTAAAAAACAAAATTCAAAAACAAGCAAAAAACACCTGGTGTCCTCTTATTGACTACGTTGTAAGTTTGTGTTTTTCTAACATCAACTTTGTATAATAAAAAGGCCTTATAGTAATTTTAAGTTTTTATATTTCAAGAATTCAAAAACTATTTCGATAGACAAGTAGTTTAAAGAGTTTTTTAAAAACTTAGAATTCTTTTTCCTACTCGTTTTTTATGTATTTCTAACTTCTTGAAGTCAATTTTTAATCTAGTTATGTGATTTTTTGTAGTTGATATACAAAAGAAGCTCATTTGTTTGTATTCTTTTAAGAATTAAACTTTCAATTCTTGATTTAGTCCATTAATTCCATCTAATGTACTGCATTTGAGCAGTAGAACTGTGTTCGTTTCTCTAGTTAGTTGAGGTGCAAGAGTGATTTTGGTTTCTTTAAGATGAGTTTATTTGCAGAGTTTAATATTTTAAAATCTAGGATTACGTCAAATAAAATGAAGGGTTTCTTTTTATAATTGTTGTCGAATCCTTGAAATAGATGTAATTACTTATTTAATGTTAAAATTTATGACTTTCATTTTGGTGGAATAAATTATCTACACTACATTGCGGGTCATTTTTAAACTATAAAACAAACAAAAAACATGAGAGAACTAATTAAAGAGTCCATTGTAGATTTGAAGAAATCAGATGGCTTTGTGTATGTAACTGCTGAAGGTAAAAAAATTGACCTTCACGAAGCTGCATCCAGAGGAATTGCCGTGACACCAGTTAACCCGAAAGATGGAGTAATCAAAAAACTAGAATCTGCTGGTTTGTTTCTTACAGACGCCAAATTTTTAGCAGACCTAAATGAGTTGATTGCATCCTTGAATGGAACTTCTACAGGTAAGTCTGAAGGCAAGCGTAGATCTTTTTCTGATATTGAAAAAGGCAAGATCCTTGAAGAATGGAAGAAAGTAGAAGCTGCAGGTAAAAAGACCAAAGCAGCATTTGCTCGTGAAATTGGTGTAGGATACCAAACTTTTATCAACTGGTTGAGAGGATAATTATCCCATACCTTCCTACCTAAAAAGGACAGCAATGCTGTCCTTTTTTATTTTTCTGGTGGGGACTTTACTTACCTATTAATCGAGTATTATTTATTTTTTAGGATAGCGCTGCCCTTGAATGATTTTTTAGGATGGTAGTCTAGATAGATAATCTGTTTATTTTTGCAGCATGCTAGATCAGGCCAACATTCTTACACTTCTAAAAGAAAAGGGGAAAGTTTCCATTAAAGAAGGCAGTGGGAAGGTGTTTTCCTTGCAAAAAGCCTCCCATGCTGAACAGGAGCAAATAGAAGGAGGGATTTACCTGCTATTTGATTTATTTCAAATTCGTACGATTTGTGTGTCGTTCTCTGAAGTTTCCTTGGATATTGTTGATTTTGCATCTAAGCCAACGATCTATCAAAGTCCAGCAAATCCCCTATTACCGAAGGGAGCAGTAGTGAATGGACTGGTTCGCTTTTCCTTAATCCGTGAGCCCAATTGGAATAAACTTTTATTTCAGATCGCCCATCCTGTACTTTTTACCGAAGAATCAGGGGTAGAGGCAGCAGTACAAACTAGTCTGCTTTTTCCACTTTTCCACACAGGTACGAAAGAGTTGTTTTTAGGTCCTGAAGGAGAAGTAAAAATTAAAAAGGGATGAACTTAACAGATAGGCTAGGTGAACATTCAATTTTTGCTCGCGTTGCGAAAGTGGCTGCTGACGAGGGGATAGAAACTTATGTCGTAGGAGGCTATGTGCGTGACTTGATTTTGGGACGACCGAGCAAGGATATTGATTTCACCTGTGTTGGATCTGGGATTCAGTTGGCGCAGGCAGTTGCGAAGACATTTGACGAGCATGTGCCCCTGTCGGTATTCAAAAATTTTGGTACGGCTATGCTGAAATTAGACGACTGGGAGCTTGAGTTTGTGGGTGCTCGAAAAGAATCCTACAGGCAAGAATCGCGTAAGCCCCTCGTGGAAGACGGTAGCCTCCAAGAAGATTTAGAACGGAGAGACTTCACAATCAATGCGATGGCTATATCGCTGAATGCCGCCAATTATGGTGAATTGATAGACCCATTTGATGGAATCAAGGATCTGAAATCCAAGCAGCTAAAAACCCCCTTGCAACCTAGCATTACCTTCTCAGATGATCCACTACGAATGATGCGCGGGGTACGTTTTGCCGCGCAACTTAATTTTGATATCGAGGCGGAAACTTTTTTTGCATTGACCACACATGCAGCTCGGCTTCAAATCATCTCTGCAGAGCGGATCATTGATGAGCTCAACAAAATTATCCAAACTCCTAAGCCTTCCTATGGCTTCAAACTGTTGTTTGCTTCCAAGCTTTTGCATGAGTTTTTTCCAGAGATGGTCGAACTCCAAGGAGTAGATTCTGTAGACGACAAATCGCATAAGGACAATTTTTACCATACACTCCAGGTACTGGACAACCTTTGTCAAACCTCTGATAATCTATGGCTTCGCTGGGCAGCGATTCTTCATGATATTGCCAAGCCTGCTACCAAGCGATTTCATCCAAAGATCGGCTGGACTTTTCACGGACATGAGGATAAGGGGGCAAGGATGACGCCAGGAATTTTCAAGCGATTGAAGCTTCCGATGGACGAGCGAATGAAATATGTCCAGAAACTGGTGCGCCTCCACCTTCGTCCAATCGCTTTGGTCAAGGATGAGGTGACAGACTCAGCCTTGAGAAGATTGCTTTTTGATGCGGGAGACGATATTGACGATTTGATGGCCTTGTGTCGGGCAGACATTACTTCCAAAAATGACAAGAAGGTTCAAAAGTACTTGGATAATTTTGAACGTGTGGAGCAGAAACTCAAACAGGTGGAAGAAAAGGATCAGGTTCGTAATTTTCAACCACCTGTAAGCGGGGAAGAAATTATGGAAACCTTTGGTATTTCTCCTTCAAAAATCATCGGTGATATAAAAGAAGAAATCAAAGAAGCTATATTGGAGGGTCGAATTCAAAATAACCCAGAGGAAGCTAGGGTTCTAATGCTTCAAATTGCCCAAGAAAAAGGACTTTACCCCATTCAAAAACCTTAAATACTAGTTCAATTATGATGAAAATTGCAGTTTTCGTTTTCCTATTCACGCTAAGCATCGGCAGCACCTTGGCTCAAACAGCCACGGACTCTATCCCTAAGTTTGATCCTAAAGTAAAAAGTGCGCTCAATATGGTGGATCAGATGGCCTACCAAGCCGGGCTTCGCTACAGTGATTTGTCTATTGCCAAAATTAAACTTTACGATCTATTGGCGCGAAATCCAGAGGATCTTCGCTACATGGAAGCCTTGGGTAGTTTGTATTTTGAGGCAGGAGAATATGCTTCTTCAGCCTTGGTAGCTATGGATATTTTGAAAATCAACGATAAAAATGTGGGAGCTTTGGAAATTGCTTCTTACGCATTGGAGCAATTGGGAGCCTTTGATCGTGCTCTCCCATATTATGAAAGCTTACACCTCTTGACGGGTGATAATTTTAGTTTGTACAAGTCGGCCTACCTTCAGTATTCCATGAAGCGTTATGCCGAAGCAATGAATTCATTGACCATGCTCATGAAGTTGGCAAAACCAGATGAGAAAATTGGTTTTGCTGTATCTGAATCGGAGACTCAGCAGGTGGGCATGAAAGCGGCGGCGCTCAACTTGAAGGGCTTGGTGTATTTGGATCAAAACTCAAATGCGGAAGCCAAGGCAGCATTCAATGAAGCGCTTGCCCTTGAGCCAAACTTTACCCAGGCAAAAGAAAATCTGGCGAAAACAAATTAATCTCCAAGAGGATTATCCGCAATAATACGAGTTAACTACCTTTCCTGTTCCAAACTGCGGACAATCGTTCACAGACCATAGGCCACTGCCTAACCGGTAGTCAAGGGTACATAGCTCGCTTAACTGTTACTCAACCTTATTTTTTTGGGTTCTGGTGAAAAAGTGAATAATCATCAACTACAAAAAGAAGAATCAAAAAAAATACCGACATCGTCGGTATTTTTTTTATAAAGTATTTCCCTCAAAAAGGGGGAGATTTTAAAAGGTGGAGCCAAAAGAAATGTCGTCCATGGTACTATCCAATAGTTTTCCTTTTTCACATTTTAGCACTCGGTAGGGGTATTTACGAAGTAGCTCGTGATTGTGGGTTGCCATCAAAATGGCAGTTCCCTTTTTATTAATGTCTTGGAACAATTTGAAAATACCATCCGCAACATCAGGATCTAGGTTTCCTGTAGGTTCATCGGCAAGCAAAATCGATGGATTATTGAGCAGGGCTCTGGCAATAACCACACGCTGTTGCTCGCCACCCGATAGCTGATGTGGCATTTTATTGAGTGCTTCCAACAGACCCACTTGAAGCAGTACTTCTCCAATTCGTTCCTTGATTAAGATAGGATCTGTCCAGCCTGTGGCTTTCAGTACAAAGGAGAGATTTTCATGGACAGTCCGGTCTGTAAATAGCTGAAAATCTTGAAAGATGATCCCAATTTTTCTTCTGAGGAAGGGGACTTCCTTGTTTTTAATTTGTGAAAGGGAGTAGCCCACCACCTCAGAAAGTCCTGATTTTAAGGGGAGGTCGGCATACAAGGTTTTTAGCAGTGAGCTTTTGCCACTGCCAGTTCTACCGATTAGAAATACAAACTCATGTTGCTCCACCGAAAAGGTGACATCACTGAGGACGGGATTTTCTCCTTGGAAGATGGTGGCCTGTGTCATGGACAACACAGGGAGTGTACTGAAATCCATGGATTTAAAGTTCTAGTTTTTGAAGTTTCCCAAATGGGAGAGATTTGATTAATTCCTCTAGCTGTTCTTCCTTGCCTTCCAATCCAAATTTTTCCACGCTTTTCATGGGGCGATCTGCTCTAAAGTAGGCTACAAGCACAAAATTTTCATCTCGAACTTGAATGTAATCGGGAATTTTTGCTTTTCCTTTGACTTTGATGATGTACATGGTTGCGTGCTGCTAGTGAATTGGAGTTCAATACTTATTTACTTGCTGCTTTGGCGTGGTCTGCAAGAAATTGTGCTAGCCCTGAATCAGTTAGTGGATGATTTAATAGTCCTGTGATTACTTTGAGCGGACAAGTCACGACATCTGCTCCAAGTTCGGCACATTTGATCAGATGCATGGTATGGCGAACGGATGCTGCGAGCACTTCGGTTTCATATCCATAGTTTTGGTAGATGTGAACAATCTGACCAATCAGATCAAGGCCATCAAAAGCAATATCGTCCAATCGACCTATAAATGGGGATACGTAGGTAGCACCCGCTTTGGCTGCTAAAAGAGCTTGACCTGAAGAAAATATAAGGGTACAATTGGTCCGAATTCCCTCGCTATGAAAGTAACGGATGGCTTTGACGCCATCACGAATCATTGGGATTTTAACCACGATTTTGTCATCCAATTTGGCAAGCTCTTTTCCTTCACGGATCATGCCATCGTAGTCGGTAGCAATTACTTCAGCACTTACTTTGTCTTCTACGATAGCGCAGATGGCTTTGTAGTGCGCCTTGATATTTGCATCTCCAGTAATGCCTTCTTTAGCCATTAAGGAGGGATTGGTAGTTACACCATCCAAGACTCCTAGGTCATGTGCTTCGCGAATGTCTGCTAAATTGGCGGTATCAATAAAGAATTTCATGTAGATAGGTTTTGGTTGTAAAAAAAGCAACGGCCCCCGCCAACAAATTAGGCTAAGGTCCTTTGACAAAGTTAGAAGATTAATTAGGATAAGGTAGTCACAGTAGGGCTTGAATTTGCGCTACCAGAAAAAAAAGAGGCGGCATCGCACCGCTACAACCGCCTACCCTTGCTTCCTTCCGGACCTGGGGGATTCAGCAGGAGCTGGTCGTGCCGCCGGATACAAAGGTAAGGCAATATTCAGGCATTGCAATAGTTCATTCACAAATTGGATCTAGAGAGCAGAAAATCAAGACTTAAATGTTTTACATTAGGCTTTCGTTAACTTATTTCCTTCCTAGTCATGAGAAACTTCCTTTCCTTCCTTGTGCTTGCAAGCTACCTAATTGCTTGTTCCTCCAATCCTGAATCGTATCAATTTCAGGTGTCAGATTTAGAACCCAATTTGATCACCCTTTCTTCAGATGAATTTATGGGGCGTATGCCTTTCACTGAGGGAGAGGAGCTCACAACCTCCTTTTTGGAGAGTAAATTCAAGGAAATGGGGCTTGAGCCAGGCAATGGAGATTCTTATTTTCAAGAGGTACCCATGGTCTCTATCATCACATATCCCGAACAATCCATGGAGTTTAAGAGTGCCCAAGGATCTGTTAAAGGGGAAGGACTAAAAGATTTTGTGATTTGGACTCAGCGTACGGATTCCCTAATTCGAATTCAAAATGCAGAAGTGGTCTTTGCTGGCTTTGGCATTGTGGCTCCAGAATATGGATGGGACGATTACAAAAATTTAGATGTGAAAGGGAAAATTGTGGTGGTGATGATCAACGACCCTGGCTTTGGAAGTGAGGATTCGACTTTTTTTAAAGGGAATACGATGACTTATTATGGTCGCTGGACTTACAAATACGAAGAGGCGGCACGACAAGGTGCATTGGGCTGCTTGATCGTGCACAATACCATTCCTGCTGGCTATGGATTTAATAATATCCAAAATAGTTGGAAAGCGTCTAAACTCTACCTGGACGATAGAGGACAAGAAAAGTATAAATTAGGATTTGAAGGATGGATTACACTGCCTTTTGCGAAACAGCTATTTGAAAAAATGGGGAAAAAAGAATCCGAACTTTTGCAAAATGCGAGAACACCGAATTTCCAAGGGTTTTCAACTGGTATGACCCTAAGTACAAGTCTTACTGTGGAGTCTACCTACAATGTTTCCAAAAACGTAGTAGCCAAGATCACGGGAAAAACAGCCCCGGAAGAAGTAATCATTTACACAGCTCATTGGGATCATATCGGCATTGGTAAGCCTGATGAATCTGGTGATAGTATCTACAATGGGGCATTGGATAATGCCTCTGGGACAGCAGCCCTTTTGGCTTTGGCCAAAGCGTTCAAGACAGACGAGCAGCCCGACCGAACGGTCGTGTTTTTGTCAGTTACGGCAGAGGAACAAGGTTTGTGGGGCTCGGCGTATTATGCGAAGCAACCTATCTATCCCAAGGAAAAGACGGTAGCCAATATCAACATGGATGGCGTCAACCCTTATGGAAAGATGAAAGATGTTTCTGTCATTGGTGTAGGCCAATCTGAAATGGAGGATTTATTGGACGAAGAACTTAAAAAACTTGGCCGTTATGCTGCCCCTGAACCCAATCCTGTAGTGGGCTACTATTTCCGTTCAGACCATTTCAATTTTGCCAAAATAGGAATTCCAGCCTTGTATATTGGAACAGGTATTGACCATCTGGAGAAAGGGAAGGAGTATGGAAAGCAGCTTCAGGATGAATATGTGGCCCAATACTACCACAAGCCAGCTGATGCCTACGACCCAAAGCGATGGAATTTGGAGGGTGCGGTGGATGATGTACAGTTGCTGTATCAGGTAGGTCGGAATCTAGCCAACTCTACGAAATGGCCAGGATGGAAGGAAGGCTCCGAATTCAAAGCCATTCGAGACAGCTACTTTAGAAAATAAGGCGTTTTAGCTTTAGTTCAACTTAATCCCATAGGATTCGAGTAGTCCAGGCAAACCAGCTAAGTCAAATCGAGCGCCTTTGATTGCATTGAGTTCAGGAGCAATGCGGTACTGAAGTGCATCACGAAAATCAGCTTTTTCGAGGTTGGTCTGATCGAAGACTGCTCCGAGGAGGTCTGAACCCTGAAAACTTGCTTCGCTCAAGTTGGCTTGGGAAAAATCCACTTCTCGTAATCGACAGTGGTGGAAAGTCGATTTTTTGAGTGGGAGCTTGTAAAAATTACAGTAGTCTAGGACACAATGTTCAAGATGGAGCTCGAGTAGGAAGGGATTGGCTGCGGCAAAGGCAATTCCTAGCATTTTACAGCGCACAAATCGGATATTTTGGAAATTTACTTTCACTACCTTGATGTTGCTCAGGTCGCAGTCCTCAAACTTGCAATTTTCAAAACTTGCCTGTTGAAACGACGCTCCAGAGAAGTTGCAGTTGGAAAAAGTGCAGGAATCGTATTCCCCAGAGAGAATGTCCGAAGCTGTCAGGTTTTGGAAATTTTGTTTACTAAAGTAGGACATTCAATTTTTTGATTGTAGGTAAAAGGTAGGTTGCTACTGCATTAGAGGGAGAGCTGGTACAAGCTGCAGCGTTGGATGCTGGGGGAATTTTGTAGATCGGGATGGTCAAACTCTTTCCAATACTGCATGCCTATTTTTTTCATGACTTGGATGGAGGCAAGATTTCCGATGGAGGCCATGGCCACCACTTTCGGGATTTGGACTTGTCTGGCATAGTCTAGGCAGGCAGCGGCTCCTTCAGTGCTATAGCCTTGGTTCCACCAGTTTTTTCCGATGCGGTAGCCGAGATCTACGGTTGGGGTAAAGTCGGCTTCAAAGGTTTTCCACCCGAGTCCAATGGTACCCAGTAAAGCTTTGCTTTCTAGGACGTCGACTGCAAAATAGCAAAAGCCTTTTTCCTCGTACAGGCGCTCCATCCGCTCCATCATGGCGAGGGTATCTTCTTTCGGGAGTGGTTTTTCGAAAAAGCGCATGACCTCCGCGTCGGTGTTAATCTCCGTAAATGCATCCAAGTCACTCGCCTGCCAACGGCGAAATCCTAGACGTGAGGTGGTAAATAGGTAGGAGGTAGACATTGGTGCTACGGGATGAAATGGAAAGTCAAATTAAGGAGGTTTTTTGAAAATTGCGCTTTTCTAATTCGATCTTGGGCGATGCGATTGAATTTAATTTTCAATTCCATTAAATGGATTAAACCTTCTCCTTCCTATGTCTAGGGTCATGGCCCGGCAGACGGTTTTGTCCCCGTATTTGACGTTCAACTTATCCAAGGCTTGGTAGAGCTGTATTTGCTGCTGGCTATCTTCAAAGAGCTGGATCTGGTAGTTGCCATAGACCAGGTTGCTGAAGCGTACCCCCACGAGTCGGATGAGTAGGCGGCGTGTGTAGAGCTTTTGGAAGAGCTGCTTGACCAATGGGAGTAGGTTATGGTCTGCGGCCGTGTAGGAAATGCGTTGCTGTATGCTATGGGTTTCAAAGTCAGAATAGCGAATTTTTACGGTAACGCAGGCAGTGAGCTGTCCTTTTTGCCGGAGTTTGGTGCTGAGCTGCTCGGTCATGGCGATGAGGGTAGCTTCGAGTAGGCGGGTGTCGATGGTGTCTTCTTCAAAGGTATTTTCGGAGGAGATGGACTTGGCTTCGGAGTAGGGTACCACTGGGCTGAGGTCGATGCCATTTGCCTTTTCCCAGATCATTTTTCCGTTTTTTCCAAAGGTGGCTTCTAGGAGTTGGGCAGGCATTTGCTGCAGCGTATGTACCTTTTTGACTCCCATGTTGTAGAGTGTTTGGGAGGTTTTCTCACCGATCATGGGGATTTTTCGTACGGATAGGGGGGAGAGAAAGGATTTTTCTTCGCCCAGGGGAATTTGTTTTTCGTTGTTGGGTTTGGCTTCTCCGGTGGCAATTTTGGAGACGGTTTTATTTTGGGAGAGCCCCATGGAGATGTTGAGTCCACTCTCTTGGATGATGCGTTGGCGGAGTTCGTGGGCCAACTTGAAGCAGCCAAAGAAGCGGTCCATGCCGCTGAGGTCGATGTAGAATTCATCGATGGAGGCTTTTTCAAAAAGGGGGACACCCTCTCGGATGATTTCGGTGATTTCTTGGGATTTTTGGCTGTACTTTTCAAAATCTCCACGCACGACGATTGCCTCGGGACAGAGTTGCCTAGCGGTACGCATGGGCATCGCGGAGTGCACGCCAAATCTCCGTGCTTCGTAGCTGCAGGAGGCGACGACTCCTCGGTCACTCGCCCCTCCAATGAGAATGGGCTTGCCCTTGAGTCGGTCGTCAAAAAGCCGCTCCACGGACACAAAAAAGGTGTCCAGATCCAAGTGCACGATACTTCGCTTTTCCTCCATTTTAATTGTCAATTATTTAAACATTTTAATGTTGATATATTAAACAATTTTTTTATCTTTGAATCGTTTAGAGACGAAAGTTGTCGGGGAGAAATAGAAATAGGATGGAAATAGGGTAGAGATACGGTAGAAATAGACCCCGCAAGCGGGGAGAAATAGGGAGAGATGAACTAATTATTTTTTGATATGGAAGCCAATAAAAAATTCATTCCGCTACAGGAACTGGAAGTATATCGCATGACAAGAAGGCTATCTTCAATGGCTTGGGTGATTTATCAGCGACTTGCATTTCAGCAGCGGAAAGTCTGGGGAGATCAAATGTTAGAATCTGTCGATTCCGTAGGTGCAAATGTGGCAGAAGGTTATGCTAGATTTCATTTTTCCGAAAAAGCCCGATTCTACTATATTTCTAGAGCATCCTTGTCTGAAGGAGTCGACCATTGGATAGATTTGGATTTTGAGAGAGGAGTAGTTTTTGACCAAGAATTCGAGCAGATCAACAAAATAAAATCCGATATTCAAGTAAGGCTAAATAACATGATTAAATCAACTTATGCCGCTAAAGAGCAATTGTCTGGAAAGCTGTAGTCCTTATTTCATCCCGCTTGCGGGATTTATTTCTAGTGTATTTCCACTGTATTTCAAGCGTATTAAAAACTGAGGCAATGAGTGTCCATTCCAATATAAAATTCCTCCGCAAAAAGAAGTCACTTACCCAAGAGACACTTGCTCAGGCAGTGGGAGTGTCTCGATCCAAACTTGCTGGATACGAACGGAATATTACCCCTCCCTTGGAGGTGCTCCTCCTTTTTGCCGATTACTTCAAGCTATCCTTGGATGTGTTGGTTCGCGAGGACCTGGCCTCCTATTCGGAATACAAGTTGCGCGAACTTTTGGAAACCGATCACTTTCTCCGTGGGAGAAACCTCCGGATTCTCTCCACCACCGTAGATGCAGCCGGACGGGAATTGATCGAAGTGGTTTCGCAACGGGCCAAGGCGAGTTACTTGGCAGGATTTGCCGACCCAGAATTTATTTCTGACTTGCCGAGGTTTTCCTTGCCTTTTCTTCCTACCAACAAGAAACACCGAGTATTCCAAGTAGATGGAGACTCCATGCTTCCTATCCCAGATGGCGCCTGGATTGTCTGCGAATATGTAGAAGACTGGACCCGCTTAAAGGATGGAGATCGCTACGTCATCGTCACCGAACAGGATGGGGTTACCTTTAAACTGGCGTATAACCGGATCCAAGGCAATCAAAAAATTTTACTCTGCTCTGCCAATCCGATCTATCCTCCCTTTGAAGTGGAGGTGATACAGGTTCGCGAAGTCTGGAAATACCGATTGTGCATCAGCTAAAAATCTTCCCTGTATCCCATGCCCATCATCACTACCCCTTTAGGAAATATCCAGCTCAGCATCCGAGAAGACTGCCTCTCGGAAGTGAAATTTACCCAGCAGCCCGTGGAGGGCGAACTCTTGGATCCGCTCCTGCTTGAAACCCAAAGGCAGTTGGGGGAGTACTTTTCGGGGCAACGAAAAATCTTCAACCTGCCGATTGGTTTGGGAGGCACGGACTTCCAACGGAAGGTGTGGTTGGCTGTAGGAAAAATCCCCTTCGGTCAAACTACTACCTATGCGAAGTTGGCCGAGCAGCTCGGCAATCCCGCAGCCATTCGAGCGGTAGGTACAGCCATTGGAGCTAATCCCTTGCTGATTATTTTGCCCTGCCATCGCATCATCGGAACGAATGGAAGCCTCACCGGATATGCAGGAGGCTTGGACAAGAAAAAAGCCCTCTTAGAGTTAGAGGGCCATCCTTTTCAAGGGAGCTTGTTTTAGAAAACGTGCACCGTGTGCTTCAGGTAATGCTTACTTGTCTTCCAACTCGACGATTACCTCAATTTCTACCGCCATGTTATTGGGTAGGGAGCCTACCCCTACTGCGGATCGGGCATGCTTGCCTTTTTCACCAAATACTGCCACCATCAGGTCAGAAAATCCATTGATAACGGCTGGCTGTGCGGTGTACTCAGGTGTGCAATTGACCATACCCAATACCTTGACAAACTGCTTGATTCGTCCCAAATCACCAGTTGCTGCTTGAAGCACGGCAATGATTTCTAATCCAGTTGCCTTGGCTGCTGCATAGCCTTCTTCGGTGCTTAAGTCTGCCCCTACTTTCCCGTAGATTTTAGGACCCGAACCAGCAAGGTAAAGCAAGTTGCCCACCTGCTTCCACTTCACATAATTCGCAATGGGTTGGCTTATTTCAGGTATCTGCAAACCTAGTTGCTGAATTTTTTCTGCGGGAGTTTGCGCTGCAGCTTGATTTGCAAATACTGTGAAAAGCAGGAAGCTGAGGAATAAGAACGTATGTTTCATGGAAGTCCAAATTGATTTTGATTTCTAAGCTACTTGATTTGGTTTACTTTTGGTAAAACTTCCGCTGTATGGTTCAAGATTCATTCGAAATTATTCCCTTTTCACCTGCCCTGCAACCCTATTTTGAATCCATCAACAAGGCTTGGGTGACGCAGTATTTTTCCTTGGAGCCCTTTGATCTGGCTCAATTGGAAAATCCAGAACAAAGCATTTTGGCAAAGGGAGGAGAAATCATTTTTGCCAAGGTAGGAGAACGTATTGCAGGAACGGTAGCCCTAATCCCCAGTGAAGAGGGAGTTTGGGAAATGATTAAAATGGGGGTTTCGCCTGAATTTCAAGGAAAAGGTGCAGGGGAACTGCTTGGAAAACAGATCCTAGAGATTGCCCGACAAAAAGGAGCTACAAAAGTTCGTCTCTACACCCACACCAAGCTGGTGGCAGCCATTAAACTCTACCATCGACTTGGTTTTGTGCCCTGCGAACTGGAATGCGGTGCTTATGGACGCTGCAATCAAAAGATGGAGTATGCATTTTAATTTTGGAGGAATACCTAATTTAAATCTTGTTTTTAACTGATTTTCAACAGGTTATTTCGCATTACTTTTTTTGATTTTTGGCAACACGAATACTAAATCCTGTTGCCATGAAAACGATTCTAGTCCCTTTTGATTTTTCAGAATATGCACTTGCAGCCTTGCAAAGCGCTAAAAAAATAGCCGCAAAAGCATCGGTTCAACTTATTTCTGTGACTGTAATCCCTTCACAAATTGATTGGGACCTTCTTCCCGAAAAGGCTAGAAAAAACTATCCTGACCTGCAACTCGAATTGGATGAGGCATCCGCACGTATTCCGGAGTATCTGAAAATGATGTCTTTTTCAAAAAATGAGGTTCAGGTGGTCGTTAAAATCGGAGTGCCTGCCGAGCAAATTCTCCGAGTAATCGATGCGCAGCAGGTAGATTTGGTGGTCTTGGGGGCTTATGGAAAAGGCTTTACCGAGGGTAAATTTATCGGTTCAACGCTACAAAATGTGCTAAGAAACGCTCCATGTCCTGTATTGGCAGTTAAAAAAGC
>JACCDO010918728.1_pt1 | contig 25345 bp, 23 predicted proteins | sample 7446101 | NCBI WGS metagenome assembly JACCDO01 (sample SAMN15323440, study PRJNA562643) | freshwater metagenome | isolation source: river surface water | place: USA:Blue River Watershed | collected 2017-08-16 | reverse complement strand
ATGGTCCTTTACAAATCTTCTTATTTTAAAAGGAATTATCTTAGCTTTTAATTCTTCTATGGCAATTTCTTTATAAGATAGTTCCATAGATTGTTTATTTTGTTTAATTAATGGTTTCGCTCCTTTTGTTAATTGCATAATTCTTTCTCCAATAATACGAACAAATTCATAACGTGTCATTTTATTTTTAGATGTTCTTTTACTAGCATCAACGACAGTGTCTGTTATATTAATTTCAGGTTCTTCAATATCAAGACACTCATTAAAGCCATCATTATCATCAATATTGTCTTGCTTATCTTCTATATAATCATCATTATCATTTTCTTGTTGTTCCTGTTCTTGTTCTAGTTCTGGTTCAATTTGGTCTAATTCTTCATTAACAACATCATCTGTTTCGAGAACAATTTCTTCATCATCACTATTCATTATATTATAATATAATATAATAAATAATGTTTAATTCAATATTTATATATAATACAATATTAAAAAAAAATTGAAAAATTAAATACTAAATACATATCTTAATATTTAATATGACTCTTTTAACCCAAGTGAACAGCGATATTATTGATAATCTTAATTATAATAATGACAATGATTATGATGATATTAATATTGTTATTGTATCCCTAGCAGGTTAATACTAATCATGATATCATGATATCATGATTTAATTAAGCCATGGAACCATCATTAATTCTTTAATCGAAGGTCTCTTTTTTGGATTAATTTGAAGCATACTTTCAATCAATTTCGCAATATGCAAATTATTAATATTATGATTAATAAGCTTTTTGTTTATTTTTTCAAATGTTAATAATTTAAAATCATCATTATAAACCATATCAGTTAGTTTATTATTCTTAAAGAATTTTTTATAGAATTTACCTGATTGAAATAAACCATTAAACTCTCCACATAAATTTATAATCATTTCAAGATGATGATAATCAGTAGAACCTTTTTCATCACTATGTGGGTCAAATAAGATTTCTCCAGTCATTAATTCATATAACATACAACCAAGAGCCCATATATCAACTTTCTCAGAACAATCAGCCATAACAATTATTTCAGGTGCCATATAATATCTTGTTCCGAATGGTTCATGAAAGAAATGGTCTTTATGACAATAGAAACCAAAATCAGTTAATTTAATTTGAGGATTTTCAATATATTTATCATCACATAAATATTGGCTTTCATTATTTTCATCCATCATTTCTAATAATGCAGAATGAATTTTTTTTCTAATTCTTGATTTCATTGCTGGGTCTAGTTTCTTTATTTTTTTCTCTAACATATATTCTTTTTTTGTTTTAGTGTATATCTCTCCAAAATTATGTTTACTATACATTTTAATATATTTAGCATCTCTGTTATTTACACCACATAATAAAATATTGTCTGGTTTAACATCTCCATGAAATCCATTTAATTTTGTATGGACTGTATTAAGTGCCATCAATACTTGTTTAAAAATTTTTTTAACTATATGTTCTGGATATCCATTTTTATATTTACCTTTTCTAGCCAAGCCATCTAAATTACCAGAACATAAACTATATACAGAACAAATAAAATTAGTAGGGTTTTCGTCAACAAATCTAGTTTCTACAAAATATTCAACTAATTTATTAATATAAATTTCATCATTTGGTATTTTTTTTAATATATTTATTTCGTCTTTCCCATCTGAAAAATCATCAGGATTTTGAACTTTTAATGCATAATATTTATTATCAGATATATTATAAGCTAGCCATACACGTGAATATGACCCTTTACCAAGCGATGAAATAATATTATAATTATTAATAATATCTCCTGTTAAATCTATATTATTATCACTTGAAGATGATGCATAAGATGAACTATGTTCTGAATTAGAGCTTGAACCAGATCTGGAATGTTCGCTGGATGAATAATCAAGAGAAGATGTTTCACTCATTAAATTATAATTATAATCTTTTTAAAATATAACGAATTTAATTTTCAATTTTCTAATAGATTATAATGAATAAACAAAATATTAAAAATAAAAATATTAAATGTGTTGGAAATAGTGTAGATACTAATGAATTCTTTTTACATCCAATTACATTAGAATTAATATTAAATAAAGGACCAAAAAAAATATGTCCTACAGAATTACATTATGTTAATAATAAACCATATACAGTAAAACCAGCTGACATTGAAGACACAAAATTATCAGAAAGAGATATTCAAAGTTATATGACTGTTCCATATTTGAATTTAAATATGGAACAAATGTTATCAATATATAAAATAGAATCAATTGACAATATGATAAAATGGCTAGATGAAAATATGACCGAATCATCAAATAAACCAATTCAAACAATAAATAGAATATTAATGGTTTGGATAAGATTAAATTTTGATGAATTAAAAGAAAATAACAGAATTTTAGTAAGTATATATAAAAAAATAGGCAAAAAATATTTTAATAATAAGAATGAAGATGAATATAGTGAATTAATAAACAATTGGTTTAAAAAAACTAATCCAAATTCATTTCATTTTGATTTAACACACTATATTTTTAATAAATAATATGTATTAATATAATGAGCTCTTATCCAGCAGAATTTGATCCTGTACCCATCCAAAGACCTGCACCTTCAACAGCATCCATGGCACCTACAACATCACCCATGATACCAACTGCACCTATATCTAGACCAGTATCAACACAAACAAATCCAACATATAATGTATCAACACAAACAATATCAACACCTACACCTGCACCACAAAATACATTTAAATATTATCCAGCACCTCCAGTTATTGCAACATATCATAAATATCAAGATGTAAATAACGATCCTAATTTACAACATACAGAAACATTATATTTTCTTGATAAAACTCTTGATTGGATAAAACATGATAAATCATTTAAGAAATTAAAGAAATTTGAGAAATATTTAAAGGGTGTAGATGGATATGAAATAATGTATAAATTATTAAAATTATTTGTAAGAAAAGGAAATACAAATTGGTATGATTTAAAAGTCCAAAAAAGTTTGGTTAAAGATTATATTAAACATAAATTAAGTAAATTATAATATATTGTTTAAAAATTCATAATATATAAATTTATATATTATGGATTTTGATTGTAAATTTTATTCAGATAAATATAATATTAATGAAAAAAATGCAATAAATCATTGGAATACAAAAGGTATGAAAGAAGGACTCATATGTAATAAAAATGGATGTAATTTTGATTGGATTTTTTATAAAAATTTTTATTCATATTTAAATATAAAAACTGTAGATGATGCAATTAAACATTTTTTACATCATAAGGAAAATATATGTTGTTATACTAAATTAAAGGAAACAGTAAATAAAAATATGAATATTGCAATAAAACAAGGGAATACTTATATTAAAAAAAAACAATCAGAAGAAAAATTAAATATATTAATTAGAACATCAAATAGACCAGAATATTTCAAACAAGCTATTAATAGTATATTAAATCAAGATTATAAAAACTATAAAATATATGTTAGCTATGATAAAAAAGAAAGTTTAGAATATTTAAAAGATTATAATAATATTAATATAATTGAAATGAACATAAATAATCCAAATAAGTATAAATTCAATCTATACAATAATTATTTAATGGATAAAGTGGATGATGGATATATATTATTTTTAGATGATGATGATATATATATTCATAATAATGTATTTAATATAATTAATGATAATTTAACATCAAATGATGATTTTTTAATATGGAAATTCATGAGACCTGATAAATTAATATATCCTAATAATAATATAAAATTAGGAACAATAGATACAACATCTTTTTGTTTTCATAGTAATTATAAATCATTAGCAAGATGGGGAGACAAACAATGTGGTGATTATAGATTTGTTAATATGTTATTAAATAAAAAAAAATTTAATATTAAAAAAATAGATTATATATTAACAAAAACAATATTTGAAAATAAAATTGCTAGTTTCGGAAATTAAAAAATATAATAATATTCATATTATGAGCTATTTCGACCCCAAATATTATTATGATTTATACAATGATATTAAAAAAGCAAATATAACTACCCCAAATCGATTATTAAGACATTGGATTAGATTTGGATTTAATGAAAATAGAGTATGTAATAAAATATTTAAAAATGTTAATTTAAAATTATTAAAAGAACAATTAAATAATACTGACTTAAAATATTTTGAGAATATATTTAATATATTATTAAAAGAATATAATATAGAACAGTTTAATATATCAAATGAATATATTATTGAAAGATTTAAAATAAATAATAAGCCAATTAAGGAGCCAACTAAGGCACCAATTAAGGAACCAATTAAGGAACCAATTAAGGAACCAATTAAGGAACCAATTAAGGAACCAATTAAGGAACCAACTAAGGAACCAACTAAGGAACCAACTAAGGAACCAACTAAGGAACCAACTAAGAAACCAACTAAGGAACCAATTAATAATGATAAAATATGTATGTATTCATTATCATTATTAAATGATGAAAAATTAAAAATAATTAATAAAAATATTGATGACTTTTTAAATAGAATAAACAATTATAAAAATATATTATTTATTTGCGGTGATTATCCAGGATACGGTGGTGCTGCAACTAATTGTTATGAAATACAGCAATTTTTACATACTAGACATCATAATACATTTGGTTTGTATTATTTGTATGAAAATAATAATGATATTAATAAGAATTATAATAATTATAAAATAATTGAAATAAAAGATATTAAAAAAGAAATAGATAATCTGATATTTAAACCTGATTTAATTATATTAAAAAGTCCTGCACCAATTAATTTAAAATATTTAAATATTCCTATTTATTTTTTTATTGGTGGTATATTTACAAATAATTTAAATGATTATTATTATAATGTATCATCTAATTGTGAATATATTAATAAACATGTTATAAAACAAATTGAGAACAGCACAATGTCCTTTACAAATAGTTCACATACTCAAGAATTATTATTAAATTATTTTAATATTAAAACAGAAATATTATATACAACATTTATTCCATTTTATAAAAAACCATTATTTATTGATCATAATTTCAATAATAGAAAATATGATTATGGATTGATTGTATCAAACTTTGATAGAAAAATAAAAAATGTAGATGCAAGTATTAATTTTTTAAAAGAAAAAAAGAATGTAATATTAATTGGTAAAAATAGTTCAAAATATAAAGAATATGGGTTTGAATGTATTGAATTAATTAATCATAATGAAATGTTTAATTATTATAAGCAAATCAAATATATAGTTCAAGATAGTTTTTATGAATCATGTAGTAATGTTAAAATAGAAAGTTTATTTAATGGTTGTAAAATGTGCCCAGTATTTGTAATTAGCAGTACTCAATATCCAGGCTATGGTGGTGCTGCAACCAATGCATATAAAATAATTAAATATATAAGAGAAAAAGGATTTAAGGCGGCCGGTTTATTCTTTAATGATAATATTAATGTAAATTATGACCCAGATAAAATACATGGTATATTTTTATATAATAAAAATAATACTAGTAATGAAATAATTAAAAATGAAATTAATAAATATTTAAAATATGAACCTACACATTGTTTAGCAAAAAATTACATAGCTCCTATATATTGTAAGGAAATATTTAATACTTACACAGTATATTTAGTATCAGGTATTTCTTTATTTCAAAAATTTTATGAAAATAAATCAGCAATGGATATATTAGATAATAATTTTAAAATAGATAAATTTAATGATAAAGAATTAATTTGTAATAAGATGGTTGATAATATAATATGTAATAGTGAATTAACAAAAAAAATATTTATTAAAATATATCCTGATTCAATTAATAAAATTTTTAATCATATAATTGATACATCCTACACAGAATATAATAAAATGGAATTTGAAAAAAAATATGATATATTAATGTGTGCTAGTAATTTATCTAGAAAACAAAAAAATAATGAGTTTTTATTAACATTCATTAATAATAAAGAATTTAATAGTTATAAAAAGTGTATTATAGGTACAAATAATTCTAAATTTAAAAATATAATTAATTCTGAATGTTTTGAATTATTAACACCTTCTGAATGTTATAATAAAATAGGACAATGTAAAGTATTATTATTTCCATCATTTTTTGATTCTAATCCAAATACTATAAGAGAAGCATTGTCTGTTAAATGTTTACCTCTTACTACAAATAATATAGGATTTTCTGAATATCTTCCAAAAGAGTTCATTTGTGATTCTTTTAATAGTAAAGAATGGTCTAATAAATTATTATATTTATTAAATAATTATGATAATTTAAAAAACATAGATATAAATTTTTCATGTGTTAATAATTTAGAAATAATATTATAAATTTATTTAATTATGGCAAATTTAGAAAATATAATTAATAAATATAATAATGTATTAATTTTTACAGCACATCATGACGATGAAGTATTATTTACAGGTGGATTAATAGAATATTTATTCAATAAAAATATTAATATTTATTTATTAGTTTCAACAAATTATAAAGATGAAAATATAAATTATGATACTGATACAAAATATAATAATTTTTTATCAATAATGGAAAAATATAAAATTAATTTTACAGAATTAAATTTACCTAACATATCATTATCTAATAAAAAATCATATGATTATAAAACAACATTAAATATAATAAAAAATTATTTTCAAAATAATAAATTTGATATAATATTTACACATAATAAAAATGGAGAATATGGTCATCCACAACATAAATTAATAAATAAATATATAAAATTTCTTAAAAAATCAAATATTATGAACAGTACTGTATTTACATTTGGTAATAATAAATCGAGTTTTTTTCTAAAAATAAATCTTGATGTTAAGCATGAATTAATCAAAATGTATTCTTTTAAAGATAATGATAAAAAACAAAATGTTTGGTATAAACAATGTATTAAAAGTTATAATACATGGTGTTCGGAAGAATTTGAATATTTTAATATATTATAATTTATATGAACAATATTTTAATTGATTGTGGGGCTCATTTAGGACAAACAATTGATTGTTTTAAATTATCAAATGCATATAAAAATAATAAATGGAAAATATATTCATTTGAAGCTATTAAAGATTTATGTGAAATTATTTCTAAAAAACATAAAGATATAAATTTAATAAATAAAGCTGTTTGGATTAAAAATGATACAATTAATTTTTATCAAACTAAAATTAAGAAAAATTATATTAAATCTGAAAATTTATTACATGGCCAAGGCAGTAGTTTAATAATTGAAAAAACAAGTGGCGAACTTGATAAAGATAATCCAGTTTTAGTTGAATGTATAGATTTATCTAATTGGATTAAAAATAATTTTGATAAAAATGATAATATTTGGCTTAAAATAGATATAGAAGGAGCTGAATATGAAGTATTAAATCATTTAATTCAAACAAATATAATATCTTATATTGATAAATTATTTATTGAATTTCATTATAATAAAATTAATTTGGATGTAAATATTCATAATGATATTATATCTAAATTAAAATCATATGATTTGGATATAATTGAAGATAAAATAGGTCAAAAATCAGGTGATTGGTTTAATGGATTATAAATTTTTTTTCTAAATTAAAAATATATGGGTAAAAGAAAAACAAAAACAAATATATCTATTTTAGATAATATTGAAAAAACAAATTTTATACAAGAACCAGTTGTTGAACCAGTTGTTGAACCAGTTGTTGAACCAGTCGTTGAACCAGTCGTTGAACCAGTTGTTGAACCAGTTGTTGAACCAGTTGTTGAACCAGTTGTTGAACCAGTTGTTGAACCAGTTGTTGAACCAATAGTTGAACCAGTAGTTGAACTTGTTGTTGAACCTGTTTTTGAACTTGTTGTTGAACCAGTAGTTGAACCAATAGTTGAACCAATAGTTGAACCAGTTGTTGAACCAGTTGTTGAACCAGTTGTTGAACCAATAGTTGAAAAAGTCATTGAACCAGTCTTTGAACCAATTATAATAAATAAAATAATATCAAAAGTTTTTTTTACAAAAAACAATAAAATAGCAAGTCATACATTAAATATTAATCATACAAATGAAATATTAGATAAATATAATAAACAAGACATAATTAAATTAATAAAAAATAATAAAGAACTTATTTTTAATATTATAAATAAAACTTATAAAAATAATAATGTAATTTTACATTTTAATAATAATATTAATGAGGATGATTGCAGAGAATGGACTATATATTAATCATTTATATCATCTCTATTTTCTGGTTGTATAAATGTGTTAGTAATATTATATTTTTTAATTATATTAGCAATAATATTATATAATATATCCGTTTTAACTTGATGATTATATTCATTATTTTCAAATATTAAAAAATATTTTGATTCAATATATTCAGTATAAATGTGTTGGTCGTTATTATATTCTTTATTAGTGATAAATAATATATTAAAATTTAAATTAGGATAAGATTTAATAATGATATTTTTTAATTTAATTATATCATTAATTGTATCAGTATTACTTTTTCGTATAAATAAAATAGTTTTATTTGAATTTAATAAATTCTTTATTCTATTACATCTTCTATTATATTTTTCTATTGTTAAATCTTTATTATTAATAAAATCATCATATTTTATATCATGATAATAATAAATATAATTATTAATGTCTTTTATATATTTTTTAGAACAAAATGTTATTTTATCTTCCATAAAAAAATTGTTAAATTTATTTTCAAAAGCTTCATAAATTTTTTCTATTTTAGATACAGACCAATCCAGTGGATATGATGCATCTTTATATTGTAATAATCGACAGGCTGCAGCAACACTACAATCTTCTCCTAATGAAATAAAATGATTAAATGATTTATTAGTCATATTAAGTTTATATTATAAATATAAATATAAATTATAATGAATTTAAATAAATTATTTATTTTTATATATAATTTATTTATTATTAATTTGGGTACCGTCAAGTGCCAATCTGAACCTTCAGTTTTGATCCTGGGGGTCTTAAGATTTACACACCGACGCTATTGAAAAGTTATTAATTTAAGGGGACCTTAAATTAAGCACTTGACGGTATTAAATGTTTAATATGAGTGTTGGATTATATAGAATTGTATATTTTAATTTTAAATAAAAAAATAATCATTACATTTCATAATATTATTACCCATAATTTCTAAATTAGCATATACAATTTGGTCATCTTTATAATACTTTTTAATAATTTTTATACTATCCATTATAGTTATTCTTAAATCTTTAGTTTGTGGTAAACTATTTATTACTTGCCAAGGATGTAATTGAAAAACTATATAAATATTTTTACTTTTATTTATAATTTTTATATATTTTTCAAAACTTTTAATACTACCTCCAATTTCTGGTATTTCTAAAATTTGCCCATTATCTTTTTTTATTATAAAAGGACCATTCATAAATTTTATATTAGTATCATCATATGGAATTATATCTATTCCATTATAATTAACTACTCTTTTGCGCTCATAACCAAATGAACAATCTATTGTATATTTATTATCAATTAATGCAGATAACATTGAATCAGTTCTTAAATGGTCGCCACTCTTGAAATAGCTGATATTATATTTTTCATTAAAATTATCTTCTATAAATTGTTCAATATTTTTTTTAGGTGTAATTAATCCATCTAATTCCCAATCATCTCTATTACTACTCATTCCAAAACATCCTCCTCTTGTTACATCTTTTATTTCAGGAAGAATTAAATCTTTAGGGCAATTAAAGTTATGTATATTAAAATGTGTATGTAATCCTATTAAACTATTATTATGTTTAACATAATAGTATATTTTTTTTACAATATCTGGATAATATTTTGTTGTTTTAAATGAAGCTTCATTTATTAACCAATTAACACCTGATAATAATTTATTTTCTGTAAAAAAAATAAATAAATTATTCATTCCTTCTATAAACTCTGAATTATTTTGAGTTGCACCATCCATATCTATTGAAAATCCAATATATATTTTATTTGGCATTATTATATTATACTATAATATAATATTTTATCTTAAACTAAGACCATGGGTAAAATTATTAATTTTACTGATGTGTAGCAACGGATAAATCTATGAGAATTAATTGATACCGTCAAGTGGCACCACACGGTACCGTCAAGTACACTGACGCTAATGAACTTAACGGTACGGAACGGTGTTATATCTGAAACATTCTCCGAACGTAGTTGATTTATCTTATAATACTTCTCAATATTATGTTTTATATAAACGCATATATTAAAAATGCTTGCGAATGTTAATTTATAATTTAAAATTTATTTTCAAAATTATTATATATGTCTGTTAATCCAGAAGTATTAACTCTTTACACATCCCCTTATCCTAAAATGAGATTAGGTGGTACACAAGAAGAACAACTAATAAGTGCAGAGGGGGTTGCTTTATCACGTAGTGATGGTGGTTATGTAATTAGTAATATTCCTAATGTTGAATATTCACTTCTTTTATCTGGTGGTATTGGAGATGATATATCTTTTGAAGAAGCTTTTTGTAATTTATATTCTAATGTGAAATGTGTAGCATTTGATGGAACAATTGAAAATATTACAATTAATAATGATAATGTAAGTTTTATAAAAAAAAATATTTCTCCTAATAATGATGAAACATCTAATCCTCCTACTACTAATTTAAAAAATTTTATAGATTTACATGATAATATATTTCTAAAAATGGATATTGAACATCATGAACATCCATGGATACAATCTTTATCTGAAAATCAAATGAATAAATTTTCACAAATTGTAATTGAAATACACGGATGGTATAATATGATAAATACATTTGAAAAACTTAATAAAAATCATTATTTAATACATTTTCATGGAAATACAAATCAAGGAATTAAACTCCAACAAGGTATTTTAATACCTAAAATATTCGAAGCAACTTATTTACATAAAAAATATTTTATTAATCCTCCTGAACTGAATAAAGATATACTTCCTACTAAACTTGATAGAATGAATTGTATTGGAGATAAAGAATTTTTTATAGATTATCCACCATTTGTTCATAACTTAAATAATTCCCCTAATAAATTATCAAATTCTCAAAAAATAAATTTTGGTATAAAACCTCTTGTTTATTTTACATTAGATAAAAAAATCGTATCACATTCAACAAATGATTATTTTGGAAATGAAATACTAAATAATTATAAAATAGGAGATATTATAATATTAAATAAAAATAATAAAGATTTAAAATTAAATATTATAAATAAAACAATAATTAATAAAAAAATAATATTAATATTTAATGATAATATAAATAAAGATTTTTATGAAGATAGAAGAGACTGGACAATTGTATTATAAAAAATATAATAAGTATTTATTATGCTCAAGAAATTTTATCATAATGTAAGATATAATTACACAAAAGAGTTAGCATACATTCAAAATTGATGTTATCAATTTTGAATGGCGACTAACACATATTATTCTTCAAACAATAGTCCAATTTTGTCTAAAATTAGTATCAAATATATTTGTAATAATATTATTTTTATCACTAGGAAAAAGTTTATAATAATCTATTTTAAGATTTAATGTAATTATATCATTTTTTTGATTCTTCTTTATAATAATAAATTCTATATATCCGTATGTATTTTTATATAATCTTATAGTATCATTATTATTAAATGTTTTTAATTTATTAAAAGTATCTAATTTATATGTTGTATGTGCACCAATTGCCCATTTATCTGTATAAAATACACTAGTAACTTTTATATTTTTATTAGTAATTATATTTTTATCAAATGAATACATAAAAATTTTAGGTGGAAAATAGTTATAACCATTTATTATCTGTATACCACCATCTTCATTATTTTTATAAGTAAATATATATTTTTTCATTATACCAATATGGTTTGGTAAATCAAGAGATAATTTTTTTCGAACAATATTATTTTGTTTTGCTAATATATTATTTGCGTTATTAATGATATTATTAGTTATTCTGACCCCTAGAACTGTTTCAATAATAAAATTAAATATTGATTCACCTGAAGTTGAAATTATATATTCTTTTAATATCAAATTATTACTATTAACCATTTTATTATACTCAATTTCACTTATATTATTAATATATGTCATCATATCATCTGGTGTATTAAATGTATTTCCATCTATAATACCAATTGGTAATTTATTGTTAAATAAAAAAGATATATCATTACCATAATAAATTGGTATTGCTCCTGAATACAAAACTATAAATAATCTTTCACTTATACATCCATATGAATAATCATTTTCACATACAATTACAAATTTATAATTACTAAATACATTTGTTTGTAAAGATACCCAGTGATCTTTTCCAGGAATTTGCGTATTATATCTACCTCCTGTATTATACTTAGTTTCATTAGATTGTATATCAACAATATAATTTGGATATTTTTCAAATTTATGTCCATATACATCAATCTTATATTTATCCGATAGATATTTTATTAATTTTTGTCGTATATTTCCCCAATCTGACATAATAGGAGAATTTATTATTAATTTTTTTTGTGAAAATTCTTTATATATTATTAATTTATTATCAAAAATAGGTTCAAATATATTATCTATATTTGATGGTATGTTATATGAGTATTGCATTAAATTTTTAAGACAGTTTGTATTAGGTGTCCAAAAATAAGATTTATTATCTATAATTAAAGCATTTCTTCCAAATACAAAATCAAAATAATTAATAAATTGTGATGTAATTATCCAATCATGTTTATAAAAATTATGTGGATTTTCATATAAATATAAAATTTTAGTTTTATATAATTTTATTATTTCAATAATCTTATTTTTTAATATTATAAAATATTCTGCATATATTTTATCATCATTAAATCTTTGATATTTACTAAAATTAGTAGTATTACATTCACCAGAACATTCGTGTTTCATATCAATAGTGCAAGCCAATGGTTCAATCACTATTAATACATCGGTATCTCTTATATCTTCGAGTAAATAATTTTCAATTGAACATATATTATAATTTTTTATTTTTTTTAATAATAAAATATCAAGTGGTAATTCTAATAAATCAAATATAATTTTACCTGTTTTTTTCCATTTATTATAAACTTCTGAGTTAAAATCATATTTAGCATAAGTAAGTATTATAAATCTATTACTCATATATACATATATATATATATATATGAATAATAAACTTATTAAGATATTTTAATTAATATAAATATTTTTTAATATCATGTATATATATATAGATATGGATGATATTAATAAATTAATTGAATTAATTAAAAGGAAACAATTAAAAACAGAAGATATTTTCAGTGAATATTTTACTTATACATTATATAATGACTTTGTTTATGATATATCAAAATTACTTAATTCTGAAAATAAATATATAAAAGAAAAGTTAAATGAACTTAATGATATAAATATAATATATGAAGATAAAAATAATCATCGACTTAATTTAGGTTTACTAAGTTTGTGTTTCGGAACACAAGTCGAATATATATGGTCTTTATTTTTTGGCACTAATAGTTTTAATGATAGTAATAATAAGTTTGGTCGTGCAACTATTGGAGATTCAAGAGGACATGTATGTAATCTTATACAAAAAGATTGTTCTAATGACATAAAACAAATATTAAGTCAAGAATCTAATAATATAATAGATAATTCTTATTTTACAAATACTATAAATAAATATGATATTATTGTAATTACATTAGATACTTATTTATGTTTTTTAAATAACCATCCTAATTCTATTAATAATATTAGTGGTTATAGTAAAGTTACTAATAAAAAAACTAATATATCTATTTATGACAGAATGAAAGGTTTTGATAATATTGATAAAAATAAATTTAATATAGAACAAGGTGTTATAAATGAAGAAGAATTTAAATCTAGTATGAAAAAATTAATTGATATGTATCCAAACCAACAATTTATTTTAATTAATTGGGTTGATATACCTAAACAATATTTATGGTCTGTGGATGGGTATGGTTATACTTTAAAACAAAAAGCTGATATATTTAAATCATATAATAGAATAATATGTGAATTAAATAATGATATGAACATTAAAAGTATTAATATGAATAAACATTGTATGTTTGATGAAACAATTTGGAAAACTGATAGTGGTATAAGAGCGTGGGCAGTTCCATTTTCAATAATAATAAAAATAGTTATTGAATTAAATGAAAAAATAAATCAAACTTGTTTATCGTTAAATAAACCATTTCGTATTTCTCAATTTTTTAGAGGTAATATTGCTTGTCCTATATCTAAAAATGATTTATATTTAAATATGAATCCTACAAATAAAACGGATAATTTTAAAATATTATATATAAATGAGGGAAATAAATATATAACATCAGTTATTAAAATAAATAATATAATAAATGATAATATAACAAATGAAGGATTGGGATGGATTTATCCTTTTACTTTTCTAAAATCTTATAATAAAGATATAATTTGGAATACTAATAATGTATATGAACTCAGGACAATAGTGCACGAAAAATATAATGAACTTTTAAAAAATATTCCAATTATAAAATGTAAATTAATATTTAATGCCAGAACAGATAAATACTATCCTAATTTAAGATTAAAAGTTTGGACAGGTTTTGGTAAATGGATTATAATTAATAATGAATTAAACACAAATTATAATGAATTTAGTCTAGAAACAGATTTTCATTTTTGTTGGACTTTAATTAAATTGGGATTTGAAAATATAGAACCCAATACTTTGATTTATATTTATAATCCTTATTTTATATTTTCTTAACATTATTCAGATATATGGGTAGAGTTCAGTTAAAAAAGTTCCTTTTTTAAATGAACTTCCATAGATGTTAGCGATTATAATAATTCGTAGAATATTATAAAAGGAAAAGTTCCTTATATTCGCGTTAATTCGCTACGCGAATATAATTAGAATAACACATAACACATATTTAATTCATTTCTTTTAAATTTAATATAATACTATTAATAGTATTACATTTTAATAATATTTTAGGTTCAATTGTTAAATTATTCTCATTTAATTTCATTAACAACATAATTAATTTAATAGAATTAATTCCTATATAACTAATATCAGTTTCATCGGGATATATTATATTTGTGTTTAATAATTCATTTAATATATCATTTATTATTTTATGCGTTTTGTTTATTATTATTCCATTATTAATTTTATTAGTAGGTTCTTTTAATTTAGTTTGGTCTATTTTTCCACTTGCATTTAATTCAAATTTATCTAATAATATAAAATAATCGGGTATCATATAATCAGGTAATTTATTTTTTAAATAATTTTTTAATTTATTATTATAGAATATTTCTAATTGATTGTTTATTGGATTATTATATAATTTGATATTATTTTGTTCAGTATATTTTTTATATACCATTAAATTATTATTATATTTTGAAGCATATATATTAATTAATTCATATTCGTCAGTTAATTCTATTTTAAAATAATAATTATATTTATTTAATAATGATACAATTTGATTATATTCCAGATTAAAATTATCAGTTTTTCTACTATCTTTAATATTTAAAAGTTTAATATTATTATAATTTTCTTTAATATTATCCACACTTATTGATTTAAATTCTGTATTATTATTTTTATTCAAATTATATTTAATATTTACATTGTATCTATATTTAGTCATTTCATTTTTATTGTCTTCTTTTTTTCCATTTATACAACTAAAATATTTATTTGATTGAAAAAATATATTTGAAATTAATAATTCTTGTGGTTTTTTATAAAATTTATTATTTAATATATCTCCTAAAAATATTGTTCCATCAGTAGATAAATATATATTTAACTGTTCAAGAATGTTTAAAAAATATAAAATATGTGGAAAATATTGAATAACTGAATTAATTATTATTAAATCAAAATAATTTTTATATTTTTCTATATTTAGATGGTCAAATATTTCATGTGCTGCACAATTTATAAAATTTGTTGGTATATTTGTATTACATTTATTTATAACTGAATTTATTGTAACTTTTGAAATTTCACAAGATGTATAATCTTCTAATTTATTATTTTCCAATAATTTAAAAAATATTAGACCTGTTCCCATACCGATTTCTAATACTTTGTTTTTATTTTTAGGATAATCTATATCATTAACTGTATTATTTAACCAATCATTCATTTCTTTTAATGGTATTAAATTACCAGTTTCAGATGATGTCCATACTCCAAAATCATATAATTCATTATGTTTAACATTTATTTGTTCATTTTCAAATGCTTCTTTCCAATTATTTACTATTTGATTAATAATAATATTATCTTTTACAGTATAGTTACAATACATATATTCATTTATATTGTTTTCATTTGTTTTACATTTTACAACAGAATTATCGATAATTTCGCAAGATAAAATAGCTTCATTTACTTCATTTAATTCAACTCTCTTACCTAGTATATTAACTTGATTATCTACTCTTCCGATATATTCTAAATCTCCATTTTTGGTCATACGGACAATATCGCCAGTTTTATACACAATACCTTCTCCAAATGGATTTTTAATAAATGATTTTTGCGTTTGTTCTGGTAAATTTAAATAACCTCTGGCTACACCTAATCCTGAAAATAATAGTTCTCCTTTTTCACCATTGTTAACTAAATTCATATTTAAATCAACAATATAAATATTTATATTTTTAATTGGTTTTCCAATTTCATTTACATTTTGATTATCAACTTGTTTTCCTGTCACATAAATCGTTCCTTCTGCTGGACCATAATAATTATATAATTTAACTCTATTTGACCAAATTAAACCAATTTTATTATCACATTTTTCACCTGCAAATATTATTTTTTTTATACAACAAGTTTTGTCATAAGGAATTACACTTAATAAACTTGGAGGAAAATAACATATTTCAATATTATTTGTATTTATGTAATTATATAATTCATTTATGTTTTTTTTAATACTTTCACCAAGTATGTATAATGTATTTCCATTGAATAAATTTGAAAAAATTTCACACACGGATACATCCCAAGTAAATGATGAAAATAATATAGACTTGCATATTTTTTTATTATCAATTTGGTAAACTTTTTGTAGATCAGAACAAGTATTTACAACACTCTTGTGTTCAACCATAACACCTTTAGGTTGACCAGTGCTACCTGATGTATATATAATATAAGCCAAATTATTTTCTTTTATATCTATATTCAAATTACTATCATCAAACTCACTATAATTAAATTCTTGTAGATTTATAATTTGTAATTCTTTATTTTCAAATTTATTATTTTCATATTCCATTGATGTAATTATTTTATTTATTTTTGTATCATTAATAATATAATTTATTCTATCATTCGGGAATGATGGACATACTGGAACATATGCACCACCGGATTTTAAAATAGCTATAATAGATATAATTGTTTCAAGCGATGGTTCTAAATATATACCAATTAATTCTTCAGATTTACAATTTAGTTTTCTTGCTAATTGATTAGTTTTTTTGTTCAGATCATTATATGTAATCTGGTGATTTTTAAAAACTAGAGCAATATCATTATTATTATTTGCTATTTGTTCAAATAATGTAGTGATTATCATTATAATATATTATATTATATTAGTTTAAATATATATTATATTAAAATATAATATAATATAATATAATATATGTTGATTCACACTATCGGTGATAGTCACTCTTACAATGGTTGGCATGGAATAATAAGTCATCATTTGGGACCAATTCTTTGTTATAGTTTTGGTAAAGAAAAATTAAATAGATGTGATATTCGTAAAATGAATATTAAAGATGGTGATACAATTATTTTTTGTTTTGGAGAAATAGATTGTCGATGTCATGTTTATAAACATATTAATAATATAACAACATACCAAACAATTATTAATAATATTATTGATAATTATTTTGATGCAATTGAATTAAATATTATTACTTCTCAGATTAAATTAAAAAATATATGTATTTATAATGTTGTCCCACCTATACAAAAATATAATACTTCTGAAAATCCAGAATTTCCTTATTTAGGCAGTGATGATGAACGTAAATCATATGTTTTATATTTTAATGAATTATTAAAATTAAAATGTATCAAATATAATTATATATTCTTTGATATTTATGATAAATATACAGATAATAATGGTTTTTTAAGAAAAGATTTAAGTGATGGTGATGTTCATATTCGACATGGAATTCATATAACTAATTTTATAAAGGATAATAATTTATAATATGTAACTCATATGAAATAAATCAACTATGTATGTGTTTGGAGTAACATGTAGTAAAGAATTTTGAATAAATTTTGTGATACGTATACAACTGTCGGTTGTATTGTTTATCTGCTCAATAGAGTTATTATTCATATTATATTTATTTATAAAATAATATAATTGGCTTATTTGTTTCAAATAATATTTTGAAATTACAAGTTTCTTTTAATTTATCTGTAAATATTGTATCATTAGTAATACCGAAATAACCTTCTTTTAATATTATTTTTTTACCATTATTTAATAAATTTTTTAAAATTATTAAATCATCTTGTTTTCCTAAATGAGAACTAACACCATTTAAACAAAAAATTATATCATAATTTTCAAGAGAAATTTGTTGATAAAAATTACAATTAATATTAATTGTATTATTTAAACTGTCATTTAATAATTTAGCTAAATTAAATCTTTTTTTATCACATTCATTTACTGTAATATTTTTAAAACCATTTTTATTTAAATAGTTAGATACCTGTCCGATACCAGCAGCAATTTCTATAATATTACTATTTTTATCTACATTTTTTAGAAAGTATTCTATTAATAATTCATCATCTTTATTTAAAATTTTATTAATTCGACTATTGTAATAATTATACATCCCATCTGCTTCTTTAATATCTTTTAATATATTATAACATTTTAAATTATAAGTTTCTATGTCCATTATAATATAATACAATATTAATTACATTATAACGAATATATATAAAATATATATATTCATTGAGATAACCATGTAGTGGATAATTAAATATAAATTAAAAAAAATTTGATTCATATTTATTTCCCTCATATATAAGTTATAATATAAATGAATATTAATAAAGAAGTTAATAATGATAATATAATCATAATTTGACTAAAGAATTATGATTATATAATATATTTAAAGATATGATACGAATAGTTATTTCTCCATTTGGTTTAGGAGAAAGAATTGATGATGATTTAATTGCTCCTTATTATAATACAATTATTATAAAACCATTATGTGAAAATATATATGATTATGCTAATTTATTTAATAATAAACAATATAATAAACATCATAAAATTCAATTTACACAACATATAGTATTTTGTAAAAGTGATTATTCTGATTTAGAAGATGTTATAAATAATGTGTTAAATAATTATAATTATTATTTAAATCGTGTTATTAAATATAAAAATGAATGTTATAATTATATTAAAAGTAATAAATATCAAAATGATTTTTTAGAAATATTAAATAAATCATTATAAATATATAAAAATATTTATTTATAATGAATAAATCTATTTTAATAACAGGAGGTTCTGGATTTGTTGGCTCTCATATTGTTGAATTTTTTATTAATAAAAATATTAAATTTATACGTATTTTAGACAACTTGTCTACTGGGAAAATAGATAATATTAAACCATTTTTAAATAATCCAAATGTTGAATTTATGTATGGTGATATATCTAATTTAGAAATTTGTAGAAAAGCAGTAAAAGATATTGATATGATTTGTCATCAAGCTGCAATTGGTTCTGTTCCAAGATCTGTCGAAGATCCATTAACTTCTCATATGGCTAATGTTAATGGATTTTTAAATATATTAATCGCTGCTAAAGAAAGTAATATTAAAAGAATTGTTTATGCATCGTCGTCATCAGTTTATGGAGATGATAATAATTTACCTAAAGAAGAATCAAGAGTAGGAAATGTATTATCACCTTATGCCGCTACCAAAAAAATAGATGAAATATATGCTGATGTTTTTACTAAATGTTATGATATGGAAATTATTGGATTAAGGTATTTTAATATTTTTGGTCCACGTCAAGACCCAAATGGAATGTATGCAGCAGTTATTCCAAAATTTATAGATATGATTAAAAATAACAAAAGTCCAATAATTAATGGCGATGGTTCTTATTCTAGAGATTTTACTTTTGTTGATAATGCAGTTATGGCTAATTATTTAGCATTAATTACTGATAATAAAAATGCTTTTGGAAAAGCATTTAATATAGGGACAGGTGGAAATGTTTCTATTTTGGAATTATTTAATACAATCAAAATGCTATTAGATAGTAGTATAGAACCAATATTTGGAGATAATAGAAAAGGTGATATTAATCATTCCAATGCTAATATTAATTTAGCTAAAAATATATTAAATTATGAACCATCAGTATCGTTTAATGATGGTATTAAAAAACTATTACTATTTAATGGATTACAATAATTTATCGTCATTAGCTAACCAATATTATATTTCAGATTCTTTAAAACAATTTGAAGTTAGATTTAAGAATAAATTTAATTTGACTACTTATAATAATAAAAATGAACCATCTATTTTTTTTGGTGTGTATAATTTAATAGATATTAACAAAATTAAATCTCATAATTCACATAAATTTATTATATTTGGTGGTTCAGATGTTAATTATAATAAAGCAATTAATATTTTAAAAAAATTAAATAATATAACTTTTTTATCAATTAGCCATGATATAGAGGAAAGATTAAATAATAAAAAAATTAATAATATATTTATTAATTTTTCATTATTAGACACCAATTTATTTAAACCAATTCCTAAAGAAGAATTAGGTAAATGTATTTTTGTTTATAATGGTTATTATAAAAATCTAGAACATAATTATGGTCAGGAATATTATGAAGAAGTTATGAAAAAATTACCAAATTATTGTTATATTCTTAGTAATCAATTAAATGAACCATATGAAAATATGCCTAATATTTATAAACAATGTTTTATTATTTTAAGATTGACACATAATGATGGTAATGCAAATACTATTCAAGAGGCAGAAGCATTAGGTATACCTGCAGTTCATAATCAATCAGAATACGGGTTAAAATGGAAAACAGTAGATGATATTATTAATTATATTAATTATTATAATTCTAATTCTTAATATTTAAATTATCTTCTCTCATTTTATTTCTCTCATCAATTGTTGCTTCTAATACCTTATATGGACTATCCATACTTTTCATAAATTGTAATAAAGCATTTGTATCCTTGGGAAAACAATAGCCACCATAACTTAATTTACCATCAGTCCCAGGAACTTTTGTATGCATTGGATTTATCCAGTTATTTTTTAACATTAAATCCACTACATTATTATAGTTTGTTTTTGTTTTATCGCATAATAAATATAATTCATTAAAAAATTGGATTTTAACTGAATAGAAACAATTCAAATATATCTTCATTGATTCAGATTCTGTTGAGGAACATAATGATATTTTAGCATCTGGATAATAATTATGATAAAAATGTTCTAATTTTTTTAAATCTTCTTCTGATGATTTAAAACTTTTACCAATTACTATATGGGATTGATTGTGAAAATCTTCATATGCTGTTGCAGCTGATAAAAATTCAGGGTTATGAAATAATTTTAACTCTGGAAATTGTTCTTGTAATTTATCAGTAGATAATGGTTCAACTGTGCTCTTAATAACAACAAGACCGTTGTATTTACTATTAGATAAATCTTTTAAAACATTTATAATAATAGACTTGTCATAGCATTTTGTAGTCTCATCATATTGAGTAGGTAAACATAAAAATAAAATATCTGATGTTAAACATTCTTCATATGTATTATATTCTTTATTTATATATTTAATATCATAGCCTAAAACTTTAATATCTTTTTCCTTAAAGCTTCTATAAATTGCTCCTCCTACAAAACCTAGACCTATTATGCCAATATAATTATTCATAATAATATAAAAAAATTTATATATTTAAATTTATTAAACTAAATTTATACATATGGGTAGATTGCAATTCAAAAGTAATACGTTTGAATTGCAAACCCAAAGATGTTAGCGATAATTCAAAATCAATAAAATTGATTTTGAATTGCACATAACACATATTTGATAAAAAATAATGATAATTTATCAAATGTGTTATTATAACCTTAGGTTGTTATATTCGCTACGCGAATATAATGACTGCACTATACTCAAATATCTATATCTTCTAACATATTATTTACAAATTGAATTATTTCATAATAAGAAGTGCCAAATATGTTAAAATCATTTATAGTTAGATTTTTTTTAATATGTTCAACTTTATCTATATTATTCAAATAATGAGAACATATATATGGGATAACTGATTTTTTAAATTCTTCTTCTTGAATTCCACTATAATAATTATCTAATAATAATTCATAACCTATGTGATTCTTTGGTAATGTTTTTATATCTAACTTTTCATTATAAGTAAATAATTTTGTTATTAGTTCATTTGCCATCTGTTCTGTAATTAAATTATTATCACCTAAATTTAATAATTTTTTTAAATTATATTCATTTTTAAATTTAATTATATATTGTAATTTTTTATTAATATAATTATTTTGTTCTATTGTTTTAGAAAATTTAAATAATTCAATTGTATTTAATTCTATTGGAAATATTATTTTATTTTTAATCTCAAATGCCTCTCTTATTCTTTTAATTTTCTTTTCAATAAATTGTTTTAAATCACACATATTACTAATTTTTGATACTAAAAAACTGTCAATATTAATACTTTTTTCAAATATTGATGATAAATATAAATCATCATTCGTATTATAATATAAATTTTTTGAATATTGTATAATAAATGGTAGCAAATTCATATAATATTCCCAATATTTATATCCAGAATCCATATTAATTATTAATTGTTGTAATCTTTCATCCATATCATTACTGAAAACAGTTGTATAATTTTTAATGCATTGAATAAATTTATTCATATTATACCAATTGCAATTATTGATAAAATCATATTCATTTAATAATTTATTTTCTAAATCATACTTTAATAAATTATTTGTAGGGTTTAACATTTTCCAAAACTTATCTTCAATATTTAATTTAACACATGTTTGTTGAATAAATTTAACTATATTATTTAATTTATCAATATCATTATTATTACTACTATGTAATGTCATTATTATATAACCAAGTTTATCATAACTATTAGTTTTTCCACTTAACAAATCAATAAAATTAGTAAAGTGTATCCATTGAGAATCAATATTAAAATAATTACATAATAATTCAGCGTATTCATCTAATGTTAGTTCTTTTTTTATTTTATTTATTATTCTATGAATAATATCATAATGTTTTGGATTATGATATTTATAAACATGATGAACATACACATTAATAAAATTCATTATTTTGTATATACCAACTGTTTCAAATCTATTAACATCATATTTTATTGTTTGAATTATATGATTAAAACCGACTTCATCTAAACTTACATTCATTCCATTTATTAAAAACTGACATTCTTCTAAATTAACAAAATTAACATTAGTTATTATATTTATATTTGTTTTAGATGTTGTTGAATTTTTAAAACTTGAACCTACTTCAATTCCATGTGATTTTAATTTTAAATACATATTCTTATCAATAACATTATTATTATCAAATGTAAATATAGTGCTGTATTTATCTATTAAATGTCTACATCTTGAATGAACTAAATATTGTAATTCTAATGTTGATTTAAACATTGTATCACTTACTATAAATTTTTTCTTTTTTATTTTATTTTTTATCATTTTTTCATTTAATAATATTGTGCTATTATTTGGATATGTTAAATTATAACTATAATGTGTATTTTCTTCATTTTTATTATAAGTTGTTAATCCCAAATTACCTGCAATAAATTCTATATCATCACCTATACTTGCTTTATATTCTTTACTTATTATTTTGCTATCTGAATTTTTGAATGTTATTTTTATTTCTTTAGCACCTAATTCCTCTACTATATTACAGAATCCCCTTAGCCTATATTCAATTTGTTTTAAATTATATATTTCAATTGGTATAAACATAATTGTATCTGTTATTTCCATTTTTTTATATAAACAATTTTTTATAATTTCCCCTTCATTGAACATAATTCCATTACATACATTATCATTATTAATATATAAAGTAGTTCCAGTAAATTCTGAATTAAAAACACTATTATTTAATTTAATTAAATTCTTCTTAATCATATTTTTTGCTTCAAATGGTAAAAAAGTGCACCCTGGAAATTCAGTGTCTACTAAATGAACTTTGTTTTTACAAAATAAATTTAAACAAAACTGATTTTTTTTTATTAATTTTTTATTATCCACAAAAATAATGTAAGTTGATAATACAAAAATATTATATATATCTGAAAACTTCATATTACTTATATCATTTTTTGTATAAAATGCTGTATTATTATTTAAATTTAATGTTTCAAAACTCATATCATCAAGTTTTTTTTTAATTGATTCCGATGATTCATCAAATTTATTATTTACTATTTTATGTTTTGACACTTTTCTATAAATTTTTTTCATCTGACTATCAACACTATTATTATCAATAATATTAGGGTCTTCTTCCGTTGTGTCAGTGGTATAATCTATCTCTGATGATATAGTATCTATTGGTATAGTCATTATTAATAATACAAAGAATAAATAAATATTGAATAATATTTAATTTATAATATAATTGTAATACTAATGGAAACCATTAATAATCAAGACGTTTTCAAACAAGATGTTTTAAATAAAATTAATAATTTAAATGAACAGATCTCTATTAGAGAGACTATTCCTGCTTATCAACGAACTGAGAAACAATCTATTAAACTTGATAATTTAATATATGAATTGAAGCAATTGTATATACAACTCAATAATAATAAATATTGATT
>JACCDO010593122.1_pt1 | contig 25349 bp, 18 predicted proteins | sample 7446101 | NCBI WGS metagenome assembly JACCDO01 (sample SAMN15323440, study PRJNA562643) | freshwater metagenome | isolation source: river surface water | place: USA:Blue River Watershed | collected 2017-08-16 | reverse complement strand
CTATATTTAACCTTACCAACTTTACTAGCAATTTTCATAGGGTTTTTATTTGGTTTTAAAGTAATTGAGGTATCTTCTTCATTATCAGAATTATCAGAACCATAACTGTTTTCGTCGTCACTCATTGTTAATATATTAACTAGAGATACTTTTTAATATATTATTTCATTTTTCTTTTAAAATAAAAATACAGGAAACTAAAAATTGGTAAACTAAAAAATTTGTAATCAAACAAATGTCTATAAATAGTTATACAGATTCATTTGTTTGCCAAACCGTGTCGCATTCTGAGCATAAATACACATATTTCATATTGCTATCATCATATCTAATATAAATTATTTCTCGTGGCACGCCTTCTTTATTAGTAGGGCAATCGGCATCCGGACATAAAACAGTATTAATTCGGGGTAGAGTAGGGTCTAATTTGGTATATTTATTGATAATATGACTAAATGTTTGTTCAGATTTTTTTATTTGGGTTTTTGATACACACACATTTTCTATAGCGAGTAATTTATCTTCATTTCCACATTTGCGACAATAATAGACTAATTTATTCGGATCATCGCTATTGATACGAATATAATACATATTGGAACAGTTAGAACAGAAGTGCATCTTTGTTATATATTTATACTTTTAAATTATTTATTTAATTCAATTTTCTTTTATATACAATATGAAATTTACTGCATTATAAAAAATTGAGTGTTTTTTATAATACATTTGTATGACATCACTAAAATCATATATATTCAAGAATGGAAAAAACACAAATGGCAAATATTCATATTAAAACCAGTATTTATTATAAATTTCTACATTGCGTATTTATAAAATCTAATCACGATGCTACAAAGTTTCAAACCGAATTTAATAGTTTCTGTGAAAAATATAAAATTACAAAAAAAGCCGAAATATATTCATTATTGGAAGAAACCAAAGATGAAAAAACATATAAAAAAATTACGACCGAAGATTCATATATTATTGGATACGCGCTATTATTTGTCATTTATTATTTGAAAAATAACAATTCAATATTTTATTATTTGAATATCATGCTTTTACTAATGAAGGCAACTTGCAACGCAAAATTTAAGCGGGAATCAATGGAGTTGCGAGACGATGATATAGGTGATGAATTAATTGAAAAAACCATAGATAACTTAGAAAGAATTGATACTTTAGTAAATTTAACAAATGACCTTCAAAAAATTACACACCAAATGAATGATTCGTGTGTTTATGAAATAGAAACAACTATAATGTATGATACATATTTACAATTTATCCTTTTGTCAACAAATCATTAGCGTGTTTCAAACGCAAAAGTACATTGTTATAATCAGCGTTAATATTTATACTATAAAAACTAGTTTTGAAATTAATTGCCGTATTTTTGAAGTCGCTGTTTTTCTTTTCAGCAAATTCTATTAATTTAGTGTAGTTTTTAATAAAATTCTCCTTTACATACGGATAAAAATTTTCAAAGAAAGGCATATAAATACCGTCTTTTTTTTCAATGATATCACAAATTGCTATGTCTAGATTAGCGTATTCTATAATTTCATCGTAATACTCCATATCAGGATGACCCTTTCCCACACCAGGTTCATTTAATAATGGGTTCTTGCATAGTAAAGTACACAAGGTTAAAAGAACCGTAGAAATACTCTGACACGAAGTCCATTGTTCACCTCGCCACGTGTTTAATAATGAGACGCACACTTTACCACACGTATATAAATTAGGGTTAAAACGAATTTTTTTGCCATTTGTCCAATATTTAACTTTTGGTGGACTGTGTGGATAATCACGTGGATATTCAAACTCAAAGAAATAATTGCCGCCAAAATAAGGTGTTTCAGACGGCCCAATAATTAGCGCATACCCTTTTAGCATATCCGTATCATCGTGAATATAATATATACCATTTTCAGTAAGTGGGTTTTTGATAATTTGCTTTACATCTCGTAACAATCGAGTAATCGTTTCTTTTGATATAAAAGTAGTCATTTTCCTATATTAATTATTGTCTTCGTTTTATACCCTTTTGCGTGTAAAATTCCTATTTTCTTTATATCAAAAATGCAAATATATATAATTATATACATATATTTGGGTATTTGATTATTCTATTTTAAAAAAAATGAAATAGAAAAATGTTTATATAATATATCAATAATGAATACAACAATGATATCATCGTCACAATACAAAGATTTAAATGAATTCTTAGCAAAGCATACTGTTAAGAATTCCGAAGGAACACGGGTTGGTGATTCAGTTGTTCATACACATACAAGAATACCAGATAAAGAACTAAACATTTATCCTGGTGCATACGTAATACCCAAAGAAGAACTGTCACTGTTTTATAGTTTATATTACGAAAGTATCTTTATTAAAAAACGTAAAGAATATTTGACTGAAAAACAATTAGAAAGTGGTGGTCCTATGGCAGTTGATTTCGACTTTAGGTATAATCACGATATTACTACTAGACAACATACTAGAGACAATGTTTGTGAAATGGTATGCGAATACGCCGAACAACTTAAGGAATGTTATTTAGTCCAACCTGAAGTACCATTTTCGATATATATATTCGAAAAACCAAACGTAAATAGGTTAGCAGACGGATCCTTAACAAAAGACGGTATTCATATGATTATTGCATTACAAATCGATCATACTATGCAAACGATAATTCGTGAGAAAATGATTGAAAAATTACCCGATATTTGGGTATTTCCGCTGATTAACACGTGGGATTCAGTATTAGACGAAGGAATTAGTAAAGGTAAGACTAATTGGCAGCTATTTGGGTCAAGAAAACCAGGAAATGACGCTTATGAATTAACACATCATTATGTAATGAAATTAGATGGTTCAGATGGGCAATACAATATGGATGAAGAAGATGTAGCACATTTTGACTTGAAAAACAATTTCGCTAAATTATCAGTGCAATATGATAAACATCCTAAATTTGAGATTAACCCAAAAATACTCGATGAATATAACCGACGATTAGAAAATAAAGGTCAATCAAGAGGTGTAAAAAAAGCCTCTAGTAGAATACGAATGAATCTAATTGTAGAAGATGACAACGTAAACGAAGACGAAGACTTTATTTCAATAAATGACATTAAAGATAGTGAAACCTTAGAAAAGGCGGTGAATATAATGTTGAAACAATTTAAGTCAAATGAATATGAAATTATCGAAACTCATTATTTTACACAAGCATTACCGCCAAAGTATTATGACCCAGGATCACATTTATCAAATCGAATGGTAGCATTTGCTTTAAAACATACGGATGACAGACTCTTCTTATCTTGGGTTAAGCTGAGAAGTAAAGCATCTGATTTCGACTATAATAGTATACCTGAATTATATAGTTTATGGAAAAAATTTCACAAAACAAACCAAGATGGTATTAAAGTAACGCGCAAGTCTATAATGTACTGGGTTAGAAAGGACAATTTCGAAGAATACGAAAAAATAAAACAAAACACTATTGATTATTATTTGGAAAAAGCATTTGAAACCGGCACAGAATACGATATTGCTATGGTTTTAAAACAAATGTACAAAGATAAATACGTTTGCGTAAGTTACGATAAAAAAGGTATTTGGTACCAATTCAGAAATCATCGATGGGTAAGTGATAGAGGTTTATCACTGAGGTCGAAAATTTCCGAAGAATTGTATATTTTATTAGTTTCGAAAGTCGAACAAATGACCAAGGAGGTGTTTGAATATCAAGACGATGATGAACGAAAAGCATTTCTACAGAAAAAGATGAAAATAATCGGCGAATTGAGTATTAAAATGAAGCGAACATCGGATAAGGATCATATAATGCGAGAGGCTGCTGAAATATTTTATGATGGTGAATTTATCAGAAATATGGATACTAATAAAAATTTGATGTGTTTTAATAATGGTGTAGTGGATTTTGTTAACGAAACATTTAGAGAAGGTTATCCTGAAGATTATATTACGAAATCTACCAAAATAAATTATCTTTCATATGATGAAAATAAAAATAATGATGATTTCAAACAAATTGCTGCTGAAATAGAAGAATTTATGAATAAATTATTCCCTATAAAAGATTTGAATAGATATATGCGAGACCATCTAGCATCGTGTTTAATCGGCGCAAATAAAAACCAAACGTTTAATGTTTACCACGGTAGTGGTAGTAATGGTAAATCAATAATTGCTGATTTAATGGCTGTTACATTAGGCGAATATAAGGGTACTGTACCTATTACATTGGTTACCGATGTAAGAGGTAAAATTGGTGGAACTTCTGATGAAGTTCTTAAATTAAAAGGTGTCCGATATGCGGTTATGCAAGAGCCATCAAAAGGCGTAAAATTGAATGAAGGTATTATGAAGGAGCTTACTGGTGGTGATCCCATTCAAGCAAGAGGTTTGTATTCTGAATCGGAAATTTTCGAGCCACAGTTCAGTTTAGTTGTTTGCACCAATAATTTGTTTGATATTGAAAGTAATGACGATGGTACGTGGAGAAGAATCAGAAAGGTTGATTTCTTGTCTAAATTTATTGATGAAGGGGAAACCTTTAATGATGAAACACCATATGTTTATAATAAAGATAAGAGTCTTAAAGATAAATTACCTTCCTTTGCACCAGTTTTCGCAAGTATGCTTGTAAAACGCGCTTTTGAGACGGGTGGTATTGTTGAAGATTGTGATACAGTATTAAATGCTTCGAATAAATACAGAAAGGGTCAAGACCACATCGCTGCATTTGTTAGCGATAAGGTAATGAAAACTGGAGATGAACGTCATAAAATTAAAAAGACTGAACTAAAGAAAGAATTTGATATGTGGTTCCAAGAAACCCAAGGTTCTAGAAAAGTGCCAAAGGGTGAAGAGTTATATGAATATATGAATAAGCGTTTTGGCGCGTGTAAAAGCACTGGATGGGTTGGTGTAAAAATAATATATCCTGAAGAAGAGGATACAATGGATAACTTTTAAAAAATACAACATAATAAAACAAAACATATCAAAATATGTGTAACTAAAATTATACATATTTTTACTCTTTACTAAAAATATTATTTAAAATTTTTTAATAGGTAATTTATCATCATTATATACATTTTTAGGTAATAAATCTAAACCGGTATTTGTTAAATATATAAATATACCCAAAATCCACGTAGAAAATAACGGAAGTGCAATAAAAAAAATTAATATAGCTATTTTAACAATAAACGTATATTGCGAAGGGTATATAAACACAAATATTCCAAAGCAAATCACACAAATAATGTATATACCTAATAAAAAATAATAATAGTAAAATTTTAAACTCTCTATTCCCTGATCCTCATAATAAGTTTTCCTTTCGTTCGTAAGAACGTCATTTGCTTGGTCTTTTAAGTCAATAGCTAACTTGGCATTTTCTGTCGAATATTTGCGTAATAATTCCACTGCATAATTATAACTCAACAAAATACCATCATAACTGCTTATTTGTGAACTAATTTTGTCAACTTCGTTATCAAAGGTTTCAGTGAATTTATCTGCAATAATTTGCGCTTTTTCCTCTAATTGACTATCGAGTAGTTCATTATATGCTGATGTGCCTTCGGTAAATTCTATATATTTTTTCTGTGCCACTTGTACAAGATGAGGTGCTCTTGCTAAATTTGTCTGAGAATCTAAGTATTTTTGCTTAAGTTTTTCTGCTTTTCTCTCTTTTTGACAATCAGAATTACATAATATTGTATCGGAAGCTTGTTCTAATAATGAATTTAATTGATTTATATCAAACGATTTGGTCATACTATAATATACAAATACTATAATATACAATTATAAGAATTTGTACAAATTTAATTTATTGTTATTTGTTTTTGATTTGTTTTATATTTGGTTACATCTTTGAATTATTGATAAAACTTTTGGACATTGGTGCTTGTATATTTGTGGACATATTGTAATCATCTTTATATTTGCCTATTTGTTTTTTAGTCAAAACCTTGTTTATCATTTCATTTTGATTTACGAACGTTTCAGTTGTTGTCGCATCATTTATAGCAGCAATACATTGACCTATTGTTGAATCCCACGATAGACCCTCAGAACAGCAATTTTCACCAATACAGGTTGAAGAAATATTGGATTTCCAAGGGTCGCTAGAAGTAGTTGTAGAAGTTGCTTTTGGAAGAGCACTAGCGTTCATAGGCCAGCTATATTCTTGATAATTCATATTATCACGTAGTATAATTGATGCGTAACGTCTCCAAAAAAAGAAAGCACCTATCAAAGAAATTATTACAATCAAAGTGTAATAAATAGAATTTGGTAAAAACCCTTTATTATTTAAAATCGCTAAAAGAGTAATTGGTACTAGAGTGAAAATGATGATTTTCATAAGTTGTGAATGCTCAACATATTTATCACTATAGTAGTTATTAATTTCAACTAGCCGAATTTTATTATTTCTCTCTGCCTCTAAAGCTTCTAACCGGCGTTTCGATTGATTTAACTCATTTTCAACAATATGAATAGCAGTTGTTTGTTCTTGTAATGTTCCAACGGATGAAGACAACGCATTTTGAAAAAAACTATTAACACCGCTTAATGTTTGATATAAATTTATACGCATATTTGAAATTTGGTTTATTTTTTCAATAATTTTTTCTTGTTCTTGCGATGTTAAAGTACTATTTGTTTCTAAATTATTAAATAATTGTTGTTCCATTTGTTGTAATAATTGGATATCAGTAATTAATTGTTCATTATTTTGTGAAATATTATTTGGATCATCAGACATATTATATAAATTATGACAAGATAATTATATAATAAATTTTTTTTATTTTTTATTTTTTTATAATATTCATTGCTACCAATACCGTTCCGGTTGCTAGAATAGTCCAAAATAAGTAATCGTAATTCTTTTGCAATACGGTAATATCACTATCGTTTAAAATATTTTCAACATTTGTTCCAAAGTTGTTAATTTTATGGTTTACTGTTTTAATTTCATTTAAATAATTCTGAATTCCAGTTATATTTGCTTTAGATTGATCTTGCACTTCTTTCACTCCGGCATTATAATTTCCGGTATAGCTCGTAATTTGACTCGATAATAAATTCATTTTATTTTGTAGTTGGGATAACAATTCTTTTTGTACAGCAGTTGCATTTTTTAGTCCGTCATTATTTGCGGGATTATCAGTATAAATATAATTATCATATGTATTAGAGTCAATGTTTGCTTGATCTATATCTGTACTATCCGGCACATCATTTACATCCACAATATCATCCGTCCCTGTAGTGAAACTTTCTTTCACGATTGTTTTATTATTGATATTATTCGCGGCAGAGTTTTTATTTTGTGGATACGCGTGTAAGACAGCATCCTGGTCCACATATGCGACTTTTGATAAATCGGATAAATTGCCTGATTTACCTATATCATATAATGCATTTCCGGATATACCTGCCCCATAATTCCCATCAGACATTTTTTTACAGTTTGTTGTTTGTGTAAAGGTGTATAATACTAGATTACCGTCTGACTGCATAATTAAGGCGATGTTACCGTTGGTCGACCCAATAAAATCTCCAGCCGCTAATGTTGAACCACTCGCCACCCAGTTTTTGCCATATTTACCATTTATAGCGGCAAACATTGGATTCGGATCCTGTTGTTTTTTATTTGTTCCCGAACACCAAATCAATCCTTGATTATCAGAAGGCCCTGTTCCGTTATATATACACATATTACCATTGTCTTGTAAAATTAAAAAACAGTTACCTAGCGTATTTAAATTATCCGTCGCGTATATAGAAGCAGCACCACTGCCCCCGGTAGTTTGATTTTTACATTTTTGTGATAAACCGTCTGATTTGGCAGTGTCTAAATCATTATAACCCAAGCAACGTTTAACATTTGTACCTCTATTATTACCGCCAACGCCAAAATACTGGTAACCTTTATTTGTTGCCAAATCCTGGCACTGTTCAAAAGTTAAAGTGTATCGATCGGCTATTTCATTATCCTTTGAATCATTATCAAGTTTATAGCAACCAATATAAGGGTTTGGTTGAGATTTTACACTGTCAGGTACTGGAGTTGTAAATATAGTTGATCCTGCAGAATTATTTACTACCAAGGTTCCATCGCCATTTAACATTGCAACAGAACCTTGGTTATCACCTATAGTTTCGGACGACCATAATGCGGTTTGTCCGTTTATAATAAAACTATTGCCTAAACTCGTAGCAGTTGTTTTATTATTACCGGCCGCACAATATCCCTTTGAGGTTGAATAGTCAACACCTTGTAAGGCAAAATAACGATAACCACCATTAATAGCAGCATCTTTGCATTGGTCGTATGTGTATGAACCGGCGGTAGCTGTACTACCAGGCGAACCACCTAAAAAGGTCATTAACGGACTTGTAGAACTATCGGCGTAACAACCCATATAGGAAACAGTAGGGTTACTAATTAACTTATTGACAAATACATTCGAACCTTCATTGCCACAACTTTGACCAGCTACCATAGGGGTACCCACAATTAAAGGTGGGATGCTTGAAATCGTAGAACCAATTGTATTCACATCACCCTCGCCATTTATAGCCATATATGCAGTGTTTGGGCAGCCGTTTTGTCCTGCGGTAGAAGTGAATGTATTTTCGTCGGGATATAATTTAAATACACCTTTTTGGGTTACATAACCACAGGAACCATTTGGTAAACAAACATTTTTACCTAAATATGGATTTGTAGGATTTACTCTATCTAAATAATTAGTTGTTGTGTTCTTAATTTTTTTTACCAAATTGCCATATTCATTTATTGTGTTTTGATATTCTTGTTTTAAATTATCAACTATTGCTTGTTGACTAGAAAAATTGTTTTTATTTAAAACAGTATTGGTTTGATTTGTTAAACTATTTGCGTTTAATTCAGGAGATCCGTTTTGGAACCCTTCTTTGGAATTTACATTTTCAATTCTTTTTTCTAAATTCTTAACAATTTTGTTTTGGTAGTATTTAAATTTCTCTCCTTGATGTAAAGCAGGTGAATTCTCTAGAAATTTTTTTGGCACCTTGTACTGAGAAACGCTTTTATTAGATGGTGTTGAGTTTGTTAAATTATTTAATTTTGAAAATATATTATTTATTATACCTGACATTAATATATTGCTATACAAAAATATAATACAATAAATACAATAATTACAATAAATACAATAATTACAATAAATATCAATACATTTATTATAATAAAAATCTATAAAACCATGTAACCTAAATGCCCTAATAATAATACCTGTTTACTAAAAAATGTATAATTAGAATGATTATGATTATTCCAAAAACGACATAATACGGGTTTGAACTACTAACGCCGCTAGTTTGCGATGTTATTCTCACCAAATTTTGGTTACTTGAATACTTAACCAAAAAATAAATACTTATAATAGCAAAAACAAATAATAAAACATATGAATAATAGTTTTGACTAATTTTAACATTTCCTTCATTTTGTTGTTCGTCTAAAGTTTGATATTCATTCATCAATTGTGCAATTTTTGTTCTATCAGCAATTAATATGTTATATTTATCTATTAAATCGGAATTCTGTACTTGACTTTCTTGTAAATTTGAGTCATATAAAGGCTGTCCTTCTTTTTTCTTTGATAATATTTGCTCGTTAATATCCGTAAGTTGTTCATTTATGCCTTGAACAATAGAAAGTAAATTTTGCGCCTTATTTACAATTGCATAATCACCGTCTTTGCCTACAGCGATCTTCGAAATACCACTTCTAAGCCAACACATTGGCTGCTCATAATCGGTTGAATTATAAGTAGCTCCTGTGCATCCATCGGTGTTAATACAAGAAGCCTTACATTCACTTAGACTATTAGAAATATTTTGCGAGATACCGTTTGTACCCCAATATGCCGATCCTTGAATTGTCATCATTGAACGCGTACTACTATTATCAACAGCCTGTTCATTTACGTAATTAATATAATTTAATGCTGCTTGTTGATATTCAATGAGTAAAGTCTGATATTTTTTAGTTAAAGTTTCTAAATCTAATACAATTGAATTGCTTTTTTCATAGGTATTTTTGTTGTGAGATTTTGGTGTATCCATTTATATAATATAAGAAAACTTATTCGCTTTCTTAAGTTATTAGAAACAACTCGAACATTATAATCAAAATAAAATCAAAATAAAATTAAATTATTTAACAATGGGAATAGGATTTGGTGCTTTATATATTTTGGCAATCGTACTTCCAACCACCAAAATACTCAAAAACAACGCCCAATTACGTAAATAGCCATTCTCATACATTTTTTTGTAATCAGTTATCATTTCGAAAGCCGCATTATTTTTATGTTCAACAATACCCAATTTTTTTTTCAGTTGCATATTTTTATCTTTTTCATTTTTAATTAATGTATCAATGCTTGAAAAATCACTATTCAGTTTGTCTATATTACTTTGAACATCGTTTGATAATGCGAATAACTCACTGTTTACAGTGTTTAAATTACTTTTGATATTTTGAAATAGTTGCTGGTATTCAGGATATTCGGGATTTTTATTATAAAATACGTAATATTTTTTAAAGTCTTCTAAAATCGAAGGTAATTGTGATTGCAATGTTTCTAGTTTCTGCGTAAATTGTTCGGTTTTTGTATGATTAATTGTATTTTCATTATTGTTGAATAAGTCCATTAATATATAGTAATAAAATATATATAGTAATAAAATATATTGCACATGTATCTAAAACTCCATATTTTCATCAAAGGAGGTAAGCAGTTTATCAATATGGTGACACGTTTCAATATAACCGCCAATGAATTTACCTTCATAAAAAATCATAGGAAATACCTTACATTCTTTTTCTGCTAAATCGCGGATAAAAAGTAAAAAGCCCTCTTTATCTTCAAGTATATATTCATCACAATCTACTACATTGACAGTCTCTTTTTTCTCCTTTAGTAAATTTTTAATCTTTATACAATTTTGACATCCACTTTTACTATAAATGGTAAATCCAGTATTGTTTGGTTTTTCAAACTCCATTTTCTATATCAAACATAAAGAGTTGTTTTTAAATAAAAAGAATTTTTATATTTTTATGTAATATTGTATATTTTGGTTTAATTTTATACACAAATTCTATAATAATTTGCCTCAATCGCTGTTTTACTTGGTCGAGTAATATGACATAACTGTCCAGGTCGTAAACCTATTACTCGTGCTACAGGGTCAAATCTAGAAATATCAGGAAATTGCCACCTATTTGTAATATTATATTTTTTCATAACTTCTAGTACTTCGCTCTCATTTACTACACGATGTGGTGGTACTAGTACGTGGTCTAATATATTAAATTGTAATCGTTTAATGCTTTCAACAATGATAAATATTCCTTCGCTTTCCCAAATATGTTTAAGTTCGTTTATTAAGGTTTCATTGGGTTCATCTTTAATAATAATAAATAAAGTATCGGTTTTTTTAAGAGTTTCTGTTAAAATGAACAAATCATCTATCATTTCTTGAATATTTTTTGCAGCAGGTCTAACGGATAAATAATATCTTATGTATATTTTTTTCTTAGGATTTTCAGTACTAACATTTTCATCTTTAGTTTCTAAAAGCATATCTAATTGGTTATTTTGTTTCATTGAGTTCACTTCATTGATACTAAAGTTCGCATAATCATTCGTATTATAACCTTGTTTTTCCATTAGTTCTAAAAGTACCTTTCTAGAATTAAATATATGTGAAATTAAAACACTTGAATTTTGACTAGCCATTCTATAATATATTATAATATAGAATGGATTATTTTTATTTCAATTTTATTCAATATTGTATTTTATTCAATACTGTATTTTATTTTATAGTGTAATTTTTTTGGTTTCATTTGAAGACGAATTATTGGTAGCCGTATTGTTTTCAGGTTGAATATCTATCTTTTTTACTCCTGAACTACCTGATGTTGCTTCTGCATTTTCAGTTTCAGTTGGCGTCTCTTCAGGTGGTTTTTCAACTTCTAAAACACTTGCTTGGGTGCTACTAGTATTTTCGATTTGTACAGGACTACCCGGTGCAAAAGGTGGCGAACTAGATGTTTCTCCTTGATTTACGGGACTGCCTGGTGCAAAAGGTGGCGAACTAGGTGTTTGTTCCTGATTTACAGGACTACTTGGTGCAAAAGGTGGCGAACTAGGTGGTTGCTGCTCATTTACGGGACTACCTGGTGCAACAGGTGGAGAAATAGGCATTTCAGGGGTCACTTCTGCAAGGTTAACTGGCTCAGGTAAAATAGGAGTTTCTACCTGGTCATATTTAATTGGTTCTAGTTGTATTTTAGATTTTATGGTATTAAATTCTTTTATAGTGTCATCTGTAGTATTATTACTCTTCATCAATTTATTGATATTGTCCGAATAAGACATACTGAGTAGTTGATCAATATTGTCTTCGGTAATAATTCTCATCTGAACGTTCATTACTTGCAATTCTTGTATCAATAATTTAAATGCATATGGAACCTTCAATATACTAAAAGAACGACCAAACCTGCTTAAATTCATAATGCTTTGCGAACCATCAGGATTAAAATTAAATTTAATAGGACCATCGGCAAGAGGGCTCAAAAATAAATTACGAGACTCGTTGTAAATCGCAATAGCACCCGTCTTGTTACAAACTGCAATATGATAATCTTGTTTTTCGCCTCTGACCATAAAAGATTCGTTTAAGAAGTAAGACATACCGTGGGCTAATACACCGTCACGTTCCATTTCACCAATACGTAGACCACCATCATTTGCACGTCCTTGTACAGGTTGTCTAGTCAATACTGTATTTGGTCCACGCGCACGATAGTTAATCTTATCCTTCACCATATGTTTTAACCTCATATAATAAGTAGGACCCATATAAATATCAGCACTTAACTGGTTACCGGTCATTCCATTATATAGTATTTGATTACCTGATGAATGGAATCCGGCCTTCACGAGTAGAGGTGCATAGGTTGAATAATTAGAGCCCTTTACTTGAAATGCTGTGCAGTCGCCATAACCGCCGTAACTAGTACACACTTTTCCAAATAGACTTTCTACAATTTGCCCAATTGTCATACGAGACGGAATCGCGTGTGGATTAATGATTAAATCAGGACGAATACCATCAGCTGTAAAAGGCATATCATCTTCAGGTATAATGAGACCTAATGTTCCTTTTTGCCCAGCTCTCGAAGCCATCTTATCACCAATTGCAGGCAAGCGTTCTTCGCGAACTCTAACTTTTGCTACATTAAACCCCTCCTCTCCTAAAGTAATAAATGATTTATCGACGAAGCCTAGCTGACCCTTTTTGGTCTTGACCGAATCATCTGTCCATACATCCTTGTTCATTAATGAGGAATTAATTTTACCAATTACAATAATTTTATCGTTCAATTCGGTGTTTTCTTTCACCAACCCGTGTTCATCTAGAAAACTATAATCATAACCTTGTTTTTTACCAATTACGTTATTCTTTTCAATATTGGCGAACCGTGAATTTGTCATACCAGTTACCTTGGAGCTCTCTTCCCTTGCTTCATATGATGAATAATAAGTGGTCCTAAAAATGCCACGATGGATAGCACCTTCGTTTATTAAAATAGCATCTTCTACATTATAACCAGTGTAACACATAATGGCAACTATTGCGTTTACTCCATATGGTTGCTCTTCATTATTCACATATTCCAAATATCTAGATTTAATTAATGGTGTTTGTCCGTAATTTAATACAACCCCCATTTTATCTATCCGCATTTGGTAATTGCTATGATATACTGACACCGCCTGTTTACTTTGGCCACACGAAAAAGAGTTACGGGTAACTGGATTGTTTTCAGGATAAATAATCATATTACCCATTACACCCAAAATTAAAGAAGGGTCAATCTCCATATGTGTGTACCATTTACTCTTTTGTAAATCATCTACATTTGTAGCAATTAAAGCGGTCTCCTCTTCAGATGTATCTACATAATCTACTACCGATTTATATTTTTCTAATTTATTTATAATGTCAGCTAGTTCATTCGTAGGAATATCTTTGTATAATTCCATTACTTCATAAATTTTGTTGTTTTTGGTTTTAAAATTCTCGTCGGATTTTTTCAAAAACCCGGACACTATTTGCTCCCACGTAATATCTCCTCTGTCTAATAATTCTTTCACTTCTTTTCTATCAAAACTAAATTTGTTGTCTTCAATATAATAAATAGGTCTAGATAATCTACCAGCATCAGTGTAAATATAAACTTCATTGTGTTGGTAATTAAATGAAATACTCGTATAGGTAGGAATGATACCATTTCTTCGATACAATTTCAGCAATTTCACAATTTCAATAGGAGTATCTATAACACCTACCCAACTACCATTTACAAATATTTTGGAACTACTACCCAACTGTTCCGAAGAACATTCTAATAAAATACGCATTGGTGTATTTAATCGCAACCATTTTATGATTGGATAACCGGAGGATCCGCTAGTAATATAGGTACTAATGGACATATGTTTATGAAGACCGATATTTCCACCGTCGGGAGTGTCAATTGGGTCAATAAATCCCCATTGAGATGAATTTAATAGACGCGGGCCTACTACCTTGGCACTAGAATCTAATGGCAAATTGATTTTGCGTAAATGGGAAATAAATGTATTCCAACTTAAACGGTTTAAATCTTGAACAGCGCCTAGACGTTTGGTGTGGGCTTCGGAACCCCAGTTACCTTTAAAGGCTTTGCGAAAACCTTGTTCGACAATTCTATCTTTAAAAAATGTTTTAAAATTTGACTCAATTAGTCCTATAAAATTATCCTTGTATTTGTTGTCTTTTTCACTTTTTTCACTCTTTTTATCTTTGATATTTATTTGTTTCTTTTCTTTCCTAGAAAGTGTATCATCCTCTTTATATTCACCTTTGTGATAATAATACTCTTCGTCTATTTTACGTGTAATATCCTTTTTCTGTATTAAATAATATTCACGAAATAAATCATATATAAGGGAGCCGGACAATTCTACCCGTTTAAATCTAAAATTATCACGGTCGGTCGGTTTTTCTTCTTTGGTGTATACCTTTAATAAACGATTTACCATATAACCTACAAAATACGCTTTTTCTAGAAAATTTAGTTCACCTATATGGGGTAAAAAATAATCGGATAAAATTTCTATAACACCTGATACAGTACCTCGTTTTGTTAATTCAGCTATAAATTCCAATGCATTTTGCTGATTAAAAATTTTGTTAGCATCGTGAATAGATGGTATAAACAAATCAATATATCTGTTTTTATTATTTTTTATTTCATCGTCCAAGTTGGTCAATAAACATGTTTGTATTATTTCTTTATCAGATACAACACCTAGTGCACGCATTAAAATGAATAAAGGGACTGGTTTTTTTACATTTGGTACTGCAACCACGATTTGGTTATTTGTTAAGCTAGGCGAAGGAGCGACTATTTTTACGGCTGTAGTTCTAATAGGTTTTGATGTATCTTCCGAAACTGAACGAATTTCTGCAGAGTGACTATAAACATCATCGTCTTTATTTGCCCTAATATAAAGCAAATTGTCCGCAAATTTTTCCTGTGAAATAATTACCTTTTCTTTACCGTCAATAATAAAATAACCACCGTAGTCATTGCGACATTCGCCCATATTAAATCTCACATCTTTATTCATATTGTTCAAAATACATAAATCAGATTGAAGCATAATTGGAAAACGACCCAAATATATTTTTGGTAATGTCATAGTCTGTTCTTTTCTCTCTTCGCCAATATAATAAACAAAATCTACATCTACGTCATAATGAATGGTCACCCCATATGTCATATTTCGTAAACGAGCATCATTCGGAAACATATAATGGGTGTGGTTATCATCATAAATAACTGGTTTACCATAATAAATCTTTGATCCGTCCTTTCCACCTAAATAAAGTAGACATTCGCTCCTCTTCCCAGTTTCATTACCTTCTTCTTCTCGCTCGATAAACCTTATAGGATTGTTTTCTCGAAAGATTCGTTTAATACCGTTTCTAAAAAATTCATTGTATGATTCTAAATGATGAGAAACTAGATTATTCGGATTATCTTTAAAGTATTTATCGATCAATTTCCAAGATATATTTTCTTTACTATTATTTTCTTTGTCCATTTATATTATAATAATCATATTTTTTTATAATATAATTCAGCAATAAATATTATTGTTAGTAATTTACAATAATATTTAAATACTTTTCTAGCTTTGAGGCGGTTAACTATATTTTCACATTGTGGTATAAATTATTTGTAAAGATAAGCTAATCCACATAAATAACATATGAGTACTAAAAGCGGATAATTCGATTTCTGTGTATAATTCTTCATAGATTCCAATGAATATTGTTCTTTTTTAATCTTGTATAAATTCACTAACAAAGGACTTAATATGGGTACTATTGCAAAACCGATACCCGAACTATTATACAAATATGCGATAGAGAATGAGTTTGATATTATATTATAATTATTTATTGTATATACCAATAACCACGAAAAATCCTTTCCAAAAAGGGTAGGTACAGTTACAATATTATTATTCTTATCACCTTCGATGTCACGCATATCTAATATTAATTCATTTGACCAAGAACCAAAGAAAATTAAACTTAATGCTATCCCTAGGAGCCCAAAATTTGTATTCGTATATAATAAGGTATTTCCTGCAGAAGCAAGACCATTAAAAAATATAGAAAAGGCTACTAGACCAGCGCACGATAAATTTTTAATTAAAAAAATCCTTTTAAAAAAAGGAGTATATAAAATGATTTGAATAATGACCAGCTGTATAATTATTTGCAAATTAAATGGTAAAAATCTAAATGTTAAATATTCTGAAACCCCTATCAATAATAAACTTAATAAATACGCTTCTCTCATTGTTACGTCTCCATTTACCAGTGGTCGATGAGGACTGTTAATTCGATCTACTTCCACATCGCAAATATCATTTATTACCATACTAGCAGACGTTATTAAAAGAGTATTTATAGTAGATACGACAAATGGGACAGATTTAATTAAAATAGATGTGCTCGGGTTCATTATCCATCCCCCTGAAAAACAAAGTAAAAATGTGGGTGGTATGCTTTTAACCCTCATTAATTTTAACAAACTTTGAAATTTATTACAAACGTTCAAACGATGGTTACTATTAGAATATAACCAATGAGATGGGTTTACATTGTTTAATTTCATATCTAACTTAGTTATTTTACGGTCAAAAATATGTGTTTTTATAAGACCTTTTTCGTTAACACCAAAATAGAAATATCCTTCCCATTTGTTTTTATCGTCAGTTTTCATTAATTTAGGCAAGACAATATCTACTAGACACTGTATGGTTCTAGTATCTTCTATATATTCTATTTTTCTCACATTTATTCCTGGATTATTTCTTGAAAAGGATGCAAACGTTTGTAATGATTTTATTAAAGAAATATATATTTGTTTTGAAATATTTATTTTTTTTTCATTGTTTACCACCATTATTTGCGGTGAAAATATATTAAAATTTAGGTTTTTCAATACAAATATAAAAGGTAATTCACGATGTAGAACATCTATTGCATTTCCAATATTTACCATACATTCACTAGATGTAGATAGTTCATTTTCTAATCGGCTATCTTTCAATAATAATTTATCATAATTATTATGGTTCAAATTTTTATATTGAACTTTGTTTATCAAACCATTTACGTTTAATACATTTAATAAATTTAATATAAATATGCATATTTGACATATTTTCATTTTTATATTAATATGTTAAAATCTTTAAGTTTTTATTTTATGTCCTTGAATATTCAATACTATGTTTGGCTCCACCTTTTTTAAGGTGGATTATATAGTGAACATACCATCTTCATAGAACTTTTTATAATTATTTTTATAGTGGTTTGAAAACATATCATATACAATACTGAATTTACCGTGCATAGAGATATAATCTGTCTTATCTATATTATCCACAATTGCCTTATCTTGTTTCAATGTCGAATACATTGTATTGTGAGTTATTTGGTCTCCGAATTGATTAATTAAGTGTAGAATTGGATAAAATATATTATGGTTTTTGGTATTATTTAAGTCAAAACTCCAATAACTGCGATACGCTTTAACAAATAATATAGTTTTGAATTTAGATACAGGCAATGCGTGGGTTATTATTGTCGATGTTAAATTGCCGAATTTCACTCTTGCCACCGTAGAATGTGGCAACACATATTCATTTTCCACTGTAATATTATCAAATTTGTAAATTTTATTGACTAGTGAATTCTCGCCGGCCATATATTCATAAATTATTTTGTAGTGATTTTCATAATCGTCAATTTTTAGAACCTTTGAATTATGTAGTGGGTTAGGACTTTTTTTATTTCCAAATGTATGTACAAAACCTATATGACAAATATCTAAACTATTCACGCTTACAAATTTTGCATAATGTTCAAAATCTTCGCTCAAATATACGACTCTCTGTTCTCTATCATAATATTCAGGTTCAACAAAAATTAGCGATTCGTCTATTTCCATTTTCATTGATTCATTTCTTATTGGAATCGTATTCAAATATACAACATCACCTTTCTCTACCACTTTGAAACAATCTATATTATGACTGTCTGACTCGAGGTGGGGTAATTTTGGTATTTTAACTAATTCGCCATTTGTACCGTCAAAAACGTATCCGTGATAAGGACACGTAATTGTATTCTTGCACGTTTCACCCAACATAAAAGAAGAACCTTGATGACTACAACAATCTCTTATACCATAATAGTTTGTTTTATCTTTCCACACAACATAGTTTATATCTCGTATGGTAACCTTTTGGGGTCGAATACCAAAATTTTTAGAAAACCCGATCGGATACCACGTTAACTGACCTCTATTATTTGGACCTTCGTCTAATCGTGGGAAACTTCCATAGTGAAAAAACTCATTTTTGCTATGGGTTTCTTTGTTAGTTTCTATATTTTTTAGAGCCAAATTATATGTGTGTTTAAATCGTTGTATATTTGAAACACGCAAAGGCATAAAGCTTGCACTATCTTCTAACCATAAAAATAAAAATATAAAATGAAATATGTATATCATCAATATAAACTATAACGCGATTTTTTTATATAACTATTTAACTATAAATATTTAAATATACCGTTTTAATCTTAGTATAATGAATGAAGTTCGTCTATTACTATTATTCACAATGTTATTCAATTTTGTAGATAGTTTTAAAATTAAACAAACTAATACACATAAACGTACTATAAAACAAACATTCATAAAATCTACTACGAATGATTTTAATGCTGATTTAAATATAGTTCATAAATTTCGTGGGTTTTTTGACAAAGATAGTTACAACGATGTTATAAATGATATTTTAAATAAAAAAATTTCTAAAATATTTGTTGACACGAATTACAAACAGTTGGTCAGCATTGATAATTTACCTACTACATATGATGTTGAAATCCCTCAAGAAGATATAATCTATAATCATTATCACTTAGTTGATATTAATCCAATTGTTTTGCCAAATTTAATTGAGAAAACATCAGAACTTCACATACCTGTTTACTTTGTGAATTTTACTCCCGACTTGTTTGTCAATTTACAAAATGTTTTAAACGAAATATTTGTATTAGGATCATATGCTTTGCCGGTTTTATTTTTTTTGTCATTGATTTCTTCATTTAGAAATACGAATACTATTTCAAATCCTAATCCATCACAAAGAAACAGTAGAAACATGAACAACAACAATCCTTTTTCTCTAATGGGTAATAATAACAAAAAAACGAAAGAGTTTATAAAACCAAATGTGACGTTGGAAAGTTGGGCAGGTAGCCCCGAAGTCATTGAGGAATGCAGAGAAGTGATTTCCTATATTGAAAACAAAGAGAGATATAAAAAAATAGGTGCGGATATGCCCAAAGGCATCTTATTAGACGGACCCCCAGGTACTGGTAAAACCCTTTTGGCAAAAGCGATTGCCGGAGAAACAAACTCCACCTTTATTTCTATTTCCGGTTCTGAATTTGTGGAACTCTTTGTCGGTATGGGTGCCGCTAGAGTGAGGGAATTGTTTGATAATGCTCGAACAAACACACCTTGTATTATTTTTATTGACGAAATTGATGCAGTTGGCAGACAACGCGGCGCCGGGATCAATATGGCCAATGACGAGCGTGAACAAACACTAAATCAATTATTATATGAAATGGACGGATTCAATAACAACGATGATATTGTAGTAATGGCTGCGACGAATAGGAAAGATGTATTAGATCAGGCACTACTTCGTCCCGGAAGATTTGATCGATTGATTCGTGTAGCACTTCCTGACAAGGAATCTAGAGAAAAAATCCTTGGTTATTATTTAAAAAACAAGGATCTAGATAATGTATTTGATATTTCGGCAATTGCTGAATTAACAGATGGTTTTTCAGGAGCCCAATTGAAAAATCTTATCAATGAAGCAGCTATACTTTCTGCACGTAATAATTATAATATTATTCAAGAAAAATTTATTTTTGACGCTTTTGAAAAATTAATCGTAGGGTTAATTAAAGCAAATGCCAAAGTAGCCCCATCAACACGTCTTCGAGTGGCTCTTCACGAAAGTGGTCACGCTTTATTGGCATTAAAATTTAACGAATATTTTGAATTTAAAAAGGCTTCTATACAACCCACCTATAACGGTGCAGGCGGCTATACTATTTTCACCGAAAAACCGGAAATAAAAGAAGGTGGGTTATATACCAAGGATTTACTTAAAAAACGTCTAATTGTTGCTATGGGTGGAAAAGCCGCTGAAGCTATATATTATGGTAACGAATACGTATCGATGGGCGCAATCCAAGATTTGAAACAAGCGAATAGTTTAGCAAAACGTATGATTGGTAATTTTGGTATGGGAAACCATCTAGAGGTTTTTTATAATGAAGATATTGGTGATGATAGTAATCCATTTTTAGGTAGAAGTTTGGCTTTAGGTGATAAATATTCAGAACATACGCGATTAATAATGGATAGGGAAAGTCTTGGTCTAGTAAAGGAAGCATATGGAAAAGCCAAAGAAATATTAGAAGAAAACAAAGATAAACTTATAGAATTCTCTGAATTATTACAAAATAGTACTGTTGTTTATAGTCGCGATATACAAGGTTTAACAATGTAAATGTAAAAAGATATAAACTAATATAAAATACATAAAATACATAAAAACACTATTATACATTATGTATAAATGAAAATTGTCCGTTTAGGTATGACAGAAACATCCCTCCTCTTTTTAACTTTTGTCTCAAGAAATTACGAATTAGATCCAACTATAAAAAAACATATATCGCAAATGATATTATCGTTGGTAAATTGGTTATATAGTACGTCCGGTTATTATGACAAGTCGGTAAGAGGAAATAATTTTAATTTTGATATTACGGCGCTAAATAAAAATTATTTTAAATTTATTAATCACTTAGAGGAATCCATTGGTAATTGTGAGATTACACAGTTTTTTGTACACGAAGGACTGGTGATGCATTTATTAAACATATATAAAAATGATTTCATTAAAAAATACAATATTTCGAATTTAAGTATACTTAATGGAACTGAATTCCAAGACCGAATAAATGATATATTTGCTATGATGAATAACAGAAAGGTATTGGTTATTTCATCGTTCGACGGCTTAGTGAAATCGCAAGTGGAATCGGGTAATTTGAAAAAAATTTATACAAATTATCCAAACATAACAAAATTAGAAACAATTAAATTTCCTTATTGTTTCCATAACAACGGTCCACATCAAAATTATTTCGAAACCCTAGATGCGGTATTCGAAGAAATAAAACAACTAGATTTTGATATTGCAATACTAGGTTGTGGTGCTTATGGACATATGCTTTGCCATAAAATAGATACGGAATTAAAAAAGGATGCAATTTATGTAGGCGGATCGATACAAACATTATTTGGAATTATTAGTTCACGAGAAAAAGAGCACGGTAAAATAAAATACAATGATTATTGGATATCAGAAATACCTCTCGAATATCGTCCAAATAATTACAAACTAATTGAAAATGGTTGTTATTGGTAAAATATACATTTAATATATTGAATGTATTAAATGTATTAAATGTATTATAATTATAATTACTAAATGAAGATATTACTTTTTATAACTGGTCATAGTCAATTAATAGAATATAACTATTTCAACATTTTTTTAAAAAATTTAAATTTGAATAGTATGTGTGATATTTATATTTATTGCAATAATCCAAATATATCAACGGATATAATAAATTATTATAAAAATTTTGATCAGAAGAATAAATATTTATTTATAACATCCTTAAATGGAGGCTACAGAATAGGAGGGGTTGAAGCGGTTAGTAATGGTATTGAAATGGGCATTTTTAAAGAATACGATTATATTATACATATACACCCTGATGTATTTATTACAAATGATACAAATTTATTAAATGTTTTATCAGAAAATATTCACAATGATATAGTTTTTTTTATTACAAAAAGTAATCATGATAATAAATTTTTCTCTTTTGATTTTTTTATATTTAAACCAAAATTACTTACAACAAATATATTTAAAGATGAATTATATTCTTTCACATATTCTCCTGAAGTGTTTTTACATGATATGATTTTAAAACACAATATCAAATATACATTTATTAAAAGGTTTGATAATGATAACTGGTATCCTAGAAGAATTGATGATAATTTACAGTTATATCACGAACACGATATGACAGAAGTGGTAAAAATTTTAAAACAAAAAAATTTGCTATAAATAATTAACAATATACAACAGACATTGTTTTATATATTGTTTACATTGAATTCTATAATGATTATATGGTGTAATCATATTTTATTGAAATGTTTTTTTTAAGTTCATTAGAAAATCGATCATATTGATGAACAATCCAAGACACATCATCATTTTTGTTAACAATCAATTTACTTTCATTTATTTTATGTAAGTCATTTCCAACAGTGTTTACTAAATTATCCTCATTCGATAATAATTTTATATTTTTATTTAATGTATTGAAATATAACATATAATTATGCAATCCTTGATCTAAATTTGTTCTAATTTGATATTTTTTTAAAATTTCACACATATGGTTTACATAGTGGATTATACTTTCCTTTTTCCCAATTGTTGTTCCACAACAAATAACATTATTTTTACATATTTTATCATATATATTTTCCTTAATAAGTTGTTCTATATGTTTAATCCATCGCGCATTAAATACTTGTTCTTTTTCAATTGTGATTCCTTCTAAAAATCCGTAAATATCAACTATTTTGTCATATGGATATTCTTCAATATTTTTTTGAAAAAGCACGTCTCTAGAATCACATAGCAATAAATACTCGCTTTCTATTTGAAAATTTGCTAACAATGATTTAATGCAGAAAAAACGATGACAATTGATGTGTGTCTTTTTTTCAATACTGTCTTTCACTGGGAAAATATTATTATATTTTTGTTTAAGAATTTTAATATTCTTTTTATCAATTTCATTGATAATTATATAAATTTTTCCAGTAAATCCTGTATCATTTAATGAACCAATAAATCTATCAAAAACTTTGAAATCATATCCAGAACAGTAAGTTATTACATCAATTTTAACCATATGTCTAATAATAAATAATTTGCTTTATATTTTTATATATGAAATGATTAAATTTTATTCTTATGTGTACTATTTCTATGTGATTTTTTTCCACTTTTCCGAGTTAATTTAAATTTATTTTTTACGTTTGTTGTACTAAATTCCGTCCACGGTTCGCTAGGTCTATCGTATAAATATGGGCAAAATTTTTCATATTGCCGATGTTTTTTACAAAACTCATCTTTATTAAATGGCATTCCACAAGAGTTACCAAAACGGCCAATAAAACTCATTTTCTTTGCCAAACTAGTATCGCAAACTATACCGTCTACCGCACCGCGTGGTGCAAATGGTTTCGGTCTATTTTCTTGTGACATATATTCCCGCGCATCTAAATCATAATGTGAACATACTGTTCTTGAACAAGGGTTGTTCTCTTTCAATAAATACACGTCATAATGGTCGGAAATAATTTTTTTAGCAATGTCAATATTTATTTTCCCCTTGTGTTCATCCATCAGGTCCCCTAAACGCACTAACCGGGCGCCTTGGTGTCTTCGAATATCGTAAAATCCGGAATTTTGTACCTCCAAATTTCGTATTCTCTCGTCGTAAACAGAATTAAACCCTATAAAAAAACCGTTTTTGGTTCTCTCTATGTTGTGATATTTCAGACCTAATTCAATACGAAGAATTTCATTAGTATTAGTGTCGCCAAATAGCCACGAATTGGCATAATCTCCTGAGTTTTCGTGTAAAAGTATTTCACAATATTCGTCCAATGTATTACCATATTGCATTGCTTTGCGAATTCTGTAACCAATAGGAAATTTTTTCTCGTAAGGAATAAACCCTCCAATAGTCGTTTCTGTACCAATAATCCCTTTGGCAGTAACAAAAAAATCGGTTCCACTCCAAATCCAACAAGGAGATGTTTGCATTATGAATCGATGCCCTTCTGCTGGGTTCAAATCTAACACAACATTGCTGAATTGTCCGTCTATATAATCAGTAAAAGAATTGTGTGCGCAAACAATATTACCATCTTCGGTCCAATCACCGACTGCCATAAAAGCACTACACCTATCAGGCGCGCCTCCTTCTTTTCCCACACGGTTATCAGATATAGTGGAATACCAATAAGGTATAGAGCAATAGAAATTCCACGCAATAATTTCATCAATAGTGGTTTTGCAGCCATTTGCATTACACCCTTCAGCAATACCCTCCATTTCTTCGTATAATTCAGGGAATTCTTTTTCGGTCATTTCTTTAAAATCATTCGAAATTTCCTTAATAAAATAGTCCCAATCCATACCATAGGCCTCCATCATTAAAAATTTTAATGTTCTTTGGATTTCTTTGAAATCATTGGCGCATAAATACCCATATGCATATCCTCGTTCTTTTGGTTTTCCTTTTATAGATATATAAGTCCATCCATTTTTTTTATATGATAATCCATTTTTTATTTTTGT
>JACCDO010107770.1_pt1 | contig 25358 bp, 26 predicted proteins | sample 7446101 | NCBI WGS metagenome assembly JACCDO01 (sample SAMN15323440, study PRJNA562643) | freshwater metagenome | isolation source: river surface water | place: USA:Blue River Watershed | collected 2017-08-16 | reverse complement strand
TTTTTTTTCTGTGTCATTTTGATCGACCAAAGCCGCTATTATGTTATCCTTTAATTTAATTTGTTCTTCTGCTGCTGCATTTCTTGCTGCTTCTTCTGCTGCTGCATTTCTTGCTGCTTCTTCTGCTGCCTTTCTTGCTGCTTCTTCTGCTGCTGCTAGTTTTGCTGTTTCTTCTGCTGCATTTCTTGCTGCTTCTGCTGCTGCTTTTTTTTCTGTGTCATTTTGATCGACCAAAGCCGCTATTATGTTATCCTTTAATTTAATTTGTTCTTCTGCTGTTTTTACCTTTCTTGCTTCTGAATCCAATTCTACATTTGTTCTATTTAAAGATTCATTTATTTTTTGTAAATTTTTCATAGTTAATTCATTAAATTCGTTCTTGTCGATCAATGCTGCAATGATATCATCCTTCATTTGCACATCCCCTTTATCTTCCTCGTTCTTGTCGATCAATGCTGCAATAATATTACAAAGCATTTCGTTATTCAATTCATCGTCATCAGTTTGAGGAGGATCACATTCTTTTTCTATTTTTTTGGGTTCTTCACTTGGCTGTGCATTTAATATCTCTAAACTAAAAACAGGAAAATTTACATGAAAATTATTATTCGCTGATTTATTTGAATCAGTGTGACATGAACTGCCTTTACAATCAGGCTCAGAATCAGATTCGCTGGACTCAATAATAGGATCTAAACTTAAAATAGAAGACGAGTTTTGTTGTTTTTGTCTTTTTTGTCTTTTTTGTCTTTTTTGTCTTTTTTTGGTTCCGTGTGTATCACACGCTCCATCTGAGCAATCTTTTTCTGTGTTTTCTGGTGATTTACCACCATGTTGTTGATATGCATTTCTTATAGCATTTTCGAAATAAAGTAAATCTTTATCTGATATCATATCAAGATCTTATATTTTCACCAGATATTTTTTCAAGACAATAATAACTTTTCTATACCCCTTTTTGATATACCACAACTTCCATACTTGAATTTCAGAAAATCCAATGATTCCCCGTTTTTGGAATGAAGTATAGAAGAGTTATTTAAAACATATATTCTTTGTTTATTATCCCCGAGTACACATTTTATTTCACTCGATTCTGGAATCATGTAAAAGAAGTCACTACTTTCATCACTTTCACTACTTTCATCACTTTCATCACTTTCGTCATTATGATTATCCCATAATATCTTATTATTGTTTTCATCATATTTAAAATTGATCGTTCTCTCGATTTTTATATAGACTTTCGTTGAATATGAATTATTATTCAGTTTGAAATGCATGTATCTCAACTCCAAACAATAAGAATTCTGCTCGTCCATATATTCTACAATATTGAAATCTAAAGCATAGACAATTGAATATACTGATTCTATCGTATGTATTTTACAAGTCAATGATCCTTGAAGTTCATAATCATCATACTCCAAACCACATTGTTTTGCAGCATGTAATTGTTTTAACGAATGCAATTTTTCAATGTTCTTAATGTTCCAATAATTAGGACATTCGATTATCGTCGAGTTGTTCATACAATTTATATCAAAATCAATGATTGTATTCGTATTATTCAACACATTCGTTAAATTGACATCATAAGGATACACGATTCCAAATACCTCATCATCATTCAACTCTTTTATATGATCCATAACTGCATCATCTATCAAATCAATCCAATTAAGTTCTTTTTCGATATCTTCTACAACCTCTTTGAAACATTTACTACATTGTTTTAGATATTGACATTCTCCACGTCTTTCTTGAATAGTCATCGACCTTATAATTTTATAGATAATATCTCTGTTGTTCATGATCAATGGATGGGTTAATGCATGTTTTATATTTACAAAACTTCTTAAATCAATTTTTATCGACTCTCCAAAGATTTAATAGTTTGATTCAGTACGTTTATTTGATTGGTTTGATCATTATTTACTTGAGTCAAACGAGCATTCTCAGTTGTAAATTTAGCGTTTTCTTCCTGATACTTGATGATTTTATTATTACAATCAATTGCTCTAGCCGTTTGATTATCACAACATGCTGTCAATTGTAATATAGTTGGTTTCACGATGTCGTATTTTCTCTGTAAGTTGGCTAGTTTAGCTGCAGTATCTTCGTATAACTTTGCAAAAGTATTTTTTTGATTAAGCATCTCTTTATATTGAACTTTTAAAGATTCAATCATTTGAACTAAATCTTCCGTCGTGTTTTTTATTGATTCTTGACACTGTTTATTCGCTTCATTTATACCATCATTTTTTAACTTTGTTAAATTATCAATACTTTCATTGAGCTGAACTACTTGATCTTGGCAATTTTTGTAATTCGCCATTGCACTTTCACATTTTTGTTCATCAGGAACACCACCCCAGTTATTCGCAGATCCGGTAACAAACCCTTCTGATTTATACTTAACAGGAATATATAAAGGAATACAAACTGATATTATGATCAATATTAACAACATGATATGAAAATAACCAGACATCCTCATTTTATTTATATCAATAAAAAAGAAATATAAAAACATTGTCCGTAATATTATTCAATGAATAATATACCTTATTTACGATTTACGTTCAACATCGATTCCAATTTCGATGACGAATTTAACACGAGATGGAATATGTATAAAAATATCAATGATTCACTCAATCAGGAAATCGGACACATGATTCATGATATTGTGAAAAATAATTGCCATAGGATTTTCACATATAATAAAAATATTAATGAAAATTCCGAGTTCAATGATTTCAATGAGTACTTTTTCGATATCAAATCAGCCGCTTTTTCATGCTCATACTCAGTGATCATCTATTTTTCTAGCAACCAACAAAACCCATCAACAGAAAAATGATTTGATGATCGAATCCAGTTGATCCCTATGTATGATCCTTTGTTTCGATCGACCATATGAAATAATTCTCCTCTTTTTGCAAAACTTTCCACACTTATGAATCTCTGGGAACTTCTTGTAAACAACACAGCATAATCTAGCATTTTTATTTAATAATCGTCTATGAAAACAATCATCTAATACATATTTACTCGCTCTATTAACTTGTGCACCACCCATCCATAAATCCATCTGATTATAACCTATCATTCGTTTACCAGTTTTAGAATCATAAATAGACCAATCTGGTATCTCATGAACCAAAACATTGGGCTTTTCTATCTCTACCTTTAATGTCTTTCTCCTCATCCTTTTTACGATATTATGTATGTCCCTCGTTATTAACGAATTAAAAGAGTCTCCTTTTATTTTTGCCTTTGTTCCCGCTGGAATTATCAAAGGAACAATCTTATCGATCAATCTAGATGCCACACATTTCCTTATCTTTGCATTCCTGAAAAGACTTTCCAAGAGTTTTATCTTCGATTTCACCGATTTAGAATCTTTATATTGATTAAAAAGAACTGCATCTGATATTTCCATTTTTTCCTTCGATTTATATTACAAAAATCAGTCTTTAAATAATTTATTTCATAACTATAAATTAATCGAAAAAATTGATTTAAATATATGGAATCCAAATTATTTTGTACTTTTATGAATATTGTGCTGAATATATGATCAAGAAAAATCAACAAATGATGACAAAACAGGAGTTCATGAATATGCTAAAGAACCAACTCAAAAATGCATACGATACAGATCCCGTCGAGTTTTTTAAAATGAGAATCCCAAAAGGATATATCACAGCATCTATCGAATATCTTCAAGACGCAGAAATCATTTACAACATCTATTTCACCAATAATCGCACATCTACGTTTCTTTGTCAAGTCTCGGCGATCGATACTGTTTAAGCACTTGTTTCATCAAAAAAGAACGAACAGGATCTGGCTCTTGATCTGAAAAACTTTCTAAAAAAGATAACAACTCCATATAATTTGAACATCGAATGCATTCATCATCTTTGCATTTTTCATCTTTGCATTTTTCTGTTTCGATATGCTCCGTAGAAATATTACTCGTAGTTGCAATACATTTCTTTGCTCTTGAATTGTAATTTTTCTTCAATTCTATGAAACGATTGCTCAAATCATTCACCTGATCTCCAATCAAATTCTTCAAATATTTGTTCACAAAATCAAGTTCGAGCAAATTAACCAAAGCCTCAAATCCCGTCGAGATTGCACGATCAGATTTCCAATCGCATGGCATTTTAGATATGAATATATTTTCGTCTTTAATAAACTCTAAAAAGAAATCACAATAATCATCGTATAGACCATGCGACTCAAACAACTTTTGGATTTTGTTATGAAAAGGTTTTTCCTTGATTAACATCAATAAATCCGTCGTCGATAATGTTTCAGGCTTCATCTTATTATTCACCTCATTATAATTAATATTCTTATTTTTAAATACTTTTACTCGTTCTCTGGTTTCACATAATCATCATATTTCCTGAATAGAACCTCTTCATTTACTGCATCATCATTTTCTTTATTAAATGCCTTTCTTATGTATTGCGTCTTCTCTTTGTTATAATCATTGTATGCGCTCTTCATTTCTTTGACAAATTTCTGCTTTCCATCCTCGTAATAATAAATTGGTTCTTCCATGTATTTCTTCGGATTAGTTGGATAATCCTCTTTGGTATCATCGACTTTGTAATTTGCCACACCTACTTTCCATCTCTGGATCTTTTTAATCATATTAAATATAAAATAAATTGCCATTAGACCCAATAATATGACAATCACCAAATATAAACAAAGAGTCATAAAGTTATCTTTGATCATGTCTCCTACTGCTTTGAGACCTGCATTTATGATGACATCTGGATTACTACTTGTATTTATTTTAATCGGATTACAATTCATCGCTATAACTTATTTGGCGAAAAATGTTTCAACATTTTATCTCTTGAAAATATATTAGAATGTCCGTGTATAAAGCAATTGGAACCTATTTTTCAGATTATTATAATTACCTTGATAAATTAAACACAAAACATGGGTCGTTACAAATATTGTTTGAAAATATCAGTAACTTGGATTACAAGAATAAACCCTTGAATGAATCTAAATTGAAACATGAGATAGTAACTCAATTATACCAACTTTTAGTCAATATTGATATCGCTTTCGATACAGAGAAAACTTATTGGGAAGGTATATTGAAAGAACAGAAACTTTTTGTCTTCATGAACACATTTCTTATTATTGTATCAACAATCCTTTGTATATTTTTTATTTACGAATTGTTTAAAAATAATAAAGTTGAATTAACCTTCGAAATCTCTAAAAAAATTATCATTTATATTACCATATATTATGTAGTTCTTGCTGTTACCATATTACTCATCATAAGTATACGATCCAAAATAAAATTATGCAAAGGACAACTTTCGTATTTGGAGCGTTTGAGAGTAGACTTCCTCAAACTACCATGTCTCAGTGCAGTTTCTACAAATTTTAATTTCATATTTCTAATGCTCGGATATTATCTTAAAAATAATAAGAAAAAAGCCAAACTCATCTTGAAGAAATATATACCAACAGGACAACCATACGGAATCCTTCAATTTTACTTGGATAACGATCCTAAAGTAATTCAAGATCGGGAAATCGCCAAGAAACAATTGGCTGCGACAGAAGGGAGAACTTACGAAGAATTACCATTAGAAGTCGAAATGTTTAATATTTTTACAGACGATATCATCAACTCTGTCAAAGCATTTCACGCAAATGGATTGGAATCTATAAGGAACGAAATTATCAAAAATAGTCCAGTTCATTTACTCAAAGAGGCTCGAAATATAACTCAATTTTATGAATTAGCTGCATTCCCTCCTGTAAACGTGAATGAAGAACTTGATGAAAAGAATCAAGAAGATTTTGAAAAATCTATGATTCAAGACATCATTAAACAAATAGATTCGTTCTATTCAACTACCACGATTACAAATACTAGTACTACTGATACGACTGATACGAAAGATACGAAAGATACGAAGGATACGACTGATAAGACAGATACGACTGGTACAACTGATACGACAAACATGACATTGGAAATGCTTGTGAATAAAATTATAAGTCAACTCAATAATAATGAGATTGAACTTAAAATATATAAACAGTATAGTTTATCTTTGATAGAAAATTTGGATATTTCCACTGAAAATATCCCAAACATAACAAATGTTATTAATGCAATCATAGATAAACAAGATTTTAAAAATTCGTTGAATAATGACTTGGATGCACGCGCTTTCAAAGATAAATTCAAAACGCAAAAACAATTCAATGATTTTATTAATGAACTCTCTTTCGATGAACTCGAAGATAAACTCAAACCTTACTCGTTTTCAAGAATGATCACAAATTATTATAGTACTATCAGTGAATCCATCAATCTAAAGCGAAATGATATGACAAATATACACTTTACTAAACAGCAAAATATCAAACTTCTTAATCAAGCAAAAATCATCGTGATTGTTGGAAGTTCCGTTCTGTTTTGCTATTTTGTTTTAGAAATAGCAGAGGATATCATCACTATAAAGAAACAAAAATCAGACTATTGTATCAATAAATATAATATTACAAATTGGATAATTAAATGTATTTTATACCTATCTATTCTCATTGCAGTGATCTTTCTGATTATTTCAATAACTAAAAATTACGAAGCCATCAATAATTTCAATTCAGATATCATCGAAACAAATACATATCAACTCAAAAATCATCTCATTAATCTCAAAGATCTTTTTGATGAAATTAAACAAAAAAATAATATAAATACAGATCCTAATACTACTACAACAAATACGAATAGCACCGGAAATGAAGTTCAAAATGCTATTATTTATAAACCTCTTGGATCTTACGACGCTGTTGTGATAACAGAAGATCAGAGATTCACCCTTTTCACTGAAATAAAAGAAATTATCGATCGGTTTAATAAATGTAATTTCTTAGTAGATGGATCAAGCAATTTACCACTCCCATTGCTAGATATATTGTTGAATGGAGTTTTGATCATTGCAGCTGTTGTCCTTATCGTTATAGTAACATTGAAATTGAGACCCATCAACATCCTTTTCAAATTACAAGTATTGTTCAAATACAAAGAAAAATTAACAAAATCACTCGATTTCGATATTCAAGAAGAAATAGAATTCCAACAACAACAACACTCCAACGACTTTTCAGATATGAGTTTCATACTTAAAATCGTTTTCTATACATTGCTCATTATTTTCATTCTATATTACTCGATCCAAACTCTCATATCCACTGATACCATGCGAGCTGGATTATATAATAGCGCATTCTATCAAGAATCTATCTGTTATTAATAATCCTATTCAATATCTCAATGACATCCTTCACTACTTCCTCATTCGATTTAGAACCATCTATCTCGTAAATCGAAGGATGTCTCTCAATATTGCTCATATAAGAAATCATGTATTCATAATTTTCATGTATATTTCGAATGTATTCCAAAGAAACCTTGTTTTCACAATCACGACCCCTTTTCATCATTCGATGATAACATATTTCAGGACTTGTTCTGATGTAAATAATATAATCCGGCTCCCAATACAATGATTTATATAACCTTTCGAATATATTCTCATCTATTTTGTGGATTAAACCACTGTCAATAGATTGTTTCATGAAAACTCTTCTACACGATACAGGACTTCTCTCGATAATTTGTACATTTCGAGAAGACGGTATTTTATTAAATGATAATAATACCTCAGTATTTAAAGACATCGACCATCTCTTTTGATCTTCATAGTATTTTTCCAAAACGTTCGTCCAGTCACTTACTGGTTCTGGATAAAACTCGATATTTCTGAATATATGTTCCAAATTCTTCATCAAAGATGACTTTCCACAACCAATGTTACCATCGATGGAGATTCTCATAATTAAGAAATCTGGCGATACAAAATGTAATTTGTTAACTCTTAAATCAATTTTTATTATGGCTTTTTATTTGGGATCGATTCTTCTATAAATAAATGATTATCATATTATCACGATATTTCACAGAAGCTTTCATGTCTTTTTTCAATTCAAAGTTGAAATCAATCATCTTTTCATTCTTCTTGATTATATTCTCTATGAAACAATTCAAACTTTTCGTTGAAGGAATTCCTCTTCCTAGTTTTTCAAAGAATCCCTTCCAAAAGAATACCTTTTTCCAAATTAATTGATCTCCTTTCAACCCTATAAATCCATTCTTATTCACAGAATCCACATATTGAGTCGTTGCTTCCATCAAAACATCATTGATTACCTGACATGTCTCTGCTAAAAATTCTATTCCTGAAATATAATTCGGATTCCATTTGTTTATATTAGGTATGACTATTTCCCTTATTTTTCCTCTTTGTGACCATTTCGGTGTCGAACATGGTAAATGAGGAATGTCGTTTTCATGTGCATATTTATATATATCATATTTTGATATATGTAACATTGGTCTCTTGAAACAAATACCATCAATGAACACAGTCTCGGACATTCCTTTCAAGTTTCCAAAATGAGACTTGTTTGCTATATTCGTAAATATGTTCTCCAACATGTCATCACGATTATGTCCTAAATAAATATACTTTGCACAATTCATATCCATGACTTGTTTATAACAACTGAAACGTACATTCTTCGTATATTGTTCGTATAAATCACGTAGCCCATATTTCATACAATCGTTACGTTTAATCTCTTTTATCCTCCTTATATACAAATTTATCTTTTCTTTCATACACCATTCAACCACGAAACGTTCTTCGTATTCATGTGTATCGCGATTCATATAATTGATGAAAATTGCAGTTTTAAATGGACCATATAATTTACTACATACCATAGAGTCGACTCCCCCCGATAAAGACAACACATTGACGTTTATATCATCTGAATCATTATTTTTATAATAAATCATATTTTGAATTGACATAGGACAACGCTGATAAGTAGCCTTGATGAAGTTGGCAATATTTCTATATTCGATCGCTTTCCATGATTTTTCCATCACCATATAGATATTTTCCAGTAACATAGAATGTCTATAAGGCAACATCGCAAAACACCATTCGTCATCCGTCAAATTATTAAACCAATCATCTGATTTAGTATTTAAAATTTTCAAAGCCTCTTGTAAATAAAACTCAATGACGTGGCTTCCGTGATTTTTCGTATTAAAGACGTGTCTCGATATCTGATCAAATAAAATAATCAAATCCATGCTACTCAATGAACTATCCCGAACATCATACAAATCAAAAAATTTAATATACTCTAGATTATATTCTCCCGAAAACCAAACATCCTTGTTAGATAGCCAAAAGTTCTTGATCATTGTGTTATCAGATCTTACCAATATCTTCTCATATTATTTTACTTTAACATACTTTAATCAATTTTTCAAAATATCCGAATAGATTATAAAATGCCAAAACGTATCGAAATTATTTTACTGATATCTCCAATCATTTTGGGAATGGTTACTGCTAGACTATTCACACCAAAAACATATAAACAATGCGGAACAAAATCAAATCTTCAGCCTCCCGGTTGGGTTTTCGCCGTTGTTTGGTCAATATTGTATATTCTCTTAGGAATTTCTGCAATGTTAGTCTATAAAAAAACACAAAGCTTTTCACCAATTCTCATAGCAATATTAGTGTCTTTAGCACTTCTCATAATGTGGTGGATCGTGTTTGCTAATATATGCTCTCCAATATATTCATTTATTGCAATATATGTTATATTAGGTCTCGTCGTAGGTAATGTTATTTTATTATTTAAAGAATCCATGTTTTTAGAAGGTTCTCTTTTAATTCCGCTTTGTATTTGGTTGATATTTGCTTCGTTTCTAATTCCGACGAAAAATTGATCGAAAGTTGTTTTGTAAATCAATTTAAGATTAAAAATGGTATCTAAGATAAAAATTGTTCCAGTTCCAGTCACAATATCCAATAACAATGTTTTTAAACTAGCGTCTTTGAATTGTAATCGTTTGTCTTCGAGTAATTCAACCGAAAAAATTAAATGGGTAGCAAGTCAAATAATTCATTCAGATGCTGATATTACAAGCCTACAAGAGATTTCGTCAATAGATGTCATAGATATTTTGAGAACAGAGCTCGGAACTAAATATGATATATCATATACATCGACTTCAATAGATAATTCGAAAGTTCACGAATACATGTTATTCGTGCATAAAAAACACATTCTATCACTTGGCTGTTCATGTTTCTCAGAAAAAGATAAACAAACATATGTCGGTAAACATAAACTTATGTTGAGAGCGCCAATATATGGCAAATTTAAAATTCTCAATAAGATTGATATTATACTAGTCGCTTTTCATGTGAATCAAAAATGTCCGATTTTAGATTGTCAACAAATTAATAGTTCATTAAAAGCCATTCAATTGACAAATCCCAAAGTCAAAAGATATTTTATAGTCGGAGATTTCAATATTGATTGCGAAAACCCATTCGCTTTCAATGACATTACTGATAAATTCAGTCCAATATTTGATAACAAATCGATTTATACAAACACAAAAGACAATCAACAATACGATAATATTTGGTTTCAAACAAAATACTTTAAAAAAATTAATGAATCAGTGATTAGAAATGATAACATCGAGGAATCTCATTCAGATCATTGTTTAATCGTCTCTGATTTTAGACCCATCAAGATTTATAACAATAGTATATTAAATATATTAAATATTTTATCTAAAAACGAGTACAAGATCATCAACACTCCCGATTTTGATACCGTTTATAAAAAAAGAAATTATCATGGATCATCGATACGATGCGGGAATTGCATATTGATATTTTAGGGTTTTTTTATTTATATTGTTTTATATTATATATATGGACTTTCCGAAAAACAGATTTGAAATATACAATCAGTTCAAGAAATACGTTCAACAAAAAGATAGAAGAAATATGAACAGCATATGTAAGAATGATGACAATGTTTTCAGATTACAAGCTCAACAACTCTTCTTAAAAGAATATATCAATAAATACCCTAAATGGAAAAGTCTTCTTCTTTATCATTCATTAGGATCTGGAAAAACATGCACTGCAATCACGATGGCAGAAGAACTGTTCAAACAAGATAAACACATCGAAAAAGCAAAGGTTATATTACCAGCGCGTTTGAGAACAAATTTCATCGACGAACTTATGTCTCCTTGTGCACAATATAACTACCTCGACGAGAAACTTCATAAAGAATTTGTATCCAATAAAACGTCTTTGAAACGAAAAAACGAAATTAAAAAAATCTTCATGGATAAGTTCCAAAAGAAATACGATTTGTTTTCATTCGAGAAATTAAAGATCGATCTCAATAAGAATAAAACTTCAACGCTCAAAGAATATATTCACAAATTTACCGAGAACTCATTTCTAATTATTGATGAAGTTCATAATTTAGTGACAACCAATTACGATGAAAAGAAAGCTGCTATCATACTTTCACCCGATGCAACTGTAAATGATAAGGATCTATTTAAAGGTGTCAAAGGTGGATTGACGATTTTATTCAAAGCACTTAATATGTATGCACATCCCACCTGCAAAATGATCTTTTTAACAGCAACACCTATATTCGATAACATCGGTCAGTTAAAAGAATTGGTGAAAATTATGGTTCCAGAAGCAGAAATCAATAAAAGGGCAAAAGTTAAAGATGTCATCGAGTTTTTAAGAGGTAGAGTCAGTTTTTTCCCTGGAACTAGTATTAATGCGTATCCAAAAGTTGAATACACTGTCTATGATATTCCTTTTAGCGACACACAATATATTAATACTCAACGAATAATTAACAAAGAATCTGAAAACGACGAGCTTTCTGAATCATTCATGATCAAACAAAGACAAGTCTCTTTAGCTACTCTTCCAAAAAATGCTCCAATTACGAAACAAAATATCAAACAAATCCTCGAAAATAAAAAGGAATATTGCCCTAAAATACATAAATTAATTGACGTCATCGAGTCTAAACCAGGTAAACATGTCGTATTCAGTAATTTCATCGTCAGTGGTTTGAACATTATCGAACAAGCTCTCAGAGAAAACGGATGGATATCTTGGAAAGAATCTTCAAATAAGAACGGTTCTAATAAAAAAGTGTATGCATTATGGGATGGAAGTGTTAAAGATAGCGATAAACAAATAATTAAAAATATAGCAAACTCGGTCGATAATATATACGGCGATAAAATTAGAGTCATTCTAGGAAGTCCTTCTATTAAAGAAGGTGTTTCATTTAAACATATTCAACATATCCATTTAATGGATCCCGTATGGAATCAGTCTGCTAAAGATCAAGTAGAAGGAAGAGCTATTCGATATTGTTCACATATCGATATAGATGAAAAAAAACACACACCACTCAAAAGATCAGTAGTCGTCAACATCTATAAATCAGTGAATAATGGAAATTCTTGTGATGAAATTATATACGATAAAATCATCGAAGCAAAGAAAGAACTCATTAAAAAAGGAGAATTGGCGCTGAAGAAAGTAGCCATCGATCACTATCTCTTTAGAAATATTTATCAAGACACTCCAGACAATAAAACCCCTGAGGGTTACTCTGGTACTTTTTCAGATATCGATCTGAATGATGAAGATAATGTCGTCATTCATCAAAACAAGAAACTAAAGGTTAGAACTACGTGTCCAAAGAAACGTCGCCCTGATATTATAACAGGTCTCTGTCGTAACCCTGATGAAATAGTTCGATTGAATCCACAAAAGTTTCCTTGCTGTTATAAGAAGAAAAAAGCAAAGAAAACAAAAAACACAAACGACGTAGAAACAACATGTATGCCTAAATCAAGAAGACCTATCAATGGCAAGTGTAAAGAAGGATTTGAAAATAGAGTCAATAAACACGGAGATGATTGTTGCTTCAAAATTAGAAAAGCCAACTAAACGTAATTATCCTTTTATCCTTTCACCTTCTTCTCTAAAGTCACATTGTTCTCAAACCACGGAGACTCCTTATCGAACATATTCTTATATAGAGATGATACCGGTTGCGATGATAATTGCTCCTCATAAAATGTTCTCGGAATAAATCTATATTCCACACGAACATTATCCTTTAACGATTGATACTTTTGCTCATAAATAGAATGAATAATTAAAATTAATCCAAAACAAAAAACAAATATGATCACGGATCGTGACATTATATTGTCATTTGAGAAATTTTATTGAGAGTTTTCTTTTGCCTCTAGCCACGGATCCTTTTTATCCAATGCTGATATTACAGCATTCTCATCGACTGATCCCACAGAAATGGGATCAACTTCATCGACTACCTTGGGTTCAATGGGTACATCGGGTTCATCGACTACCTTGGGTACATCGGGTACATCGGGTACATCAGGTACATCGGGTACATCAGGTACATCAGGTACATCGACTACCTTGGGTTCAATGGGTACATCGGGTACATCTACAGTATCTTTTGATACACCTGAAGGACCCGCTTCATCATTATTATTTAATGAAGTCTTGACCTTCATGAACTGAAGATCACGTTTTCTTTCCTCGAAAAAGATATCCTTCTTCTCCTGATTCTCCTTGTATTTCTTCATCAAAGTATTCAAATGTGTCTCTGCATATTCCTGGTTTTCAATATCGTCGGGATTTGGACTCCATGGACACCAGCATCCCACTTGCGCAACATACACATGGAACTTACCATCCAATCTCTTCAGAACCTGTGCTCTCACTTCCGCTTCTTTCATCGTATCAAATACACCCCTCACTTTAATACCTCGAACACATGTCCTAAAATCATTCTTCTCCTCATACTCTTTCGTTATATTATACTCATTAGCATTCTTATAAAAACAATACTCATCCTGAATCTTTTCAGTATCAAATAGATACTTGTAACGATCTTTGATTTGCAATAGTACATCCTTCTCTTCAGCATACTTTTCACCTAGACGATCGAAAAATTCCTGCATATCAGATGCAAAACTCTTTACGAATCGTTCGAATATGAATGCATCCTTATTCTCAATTACATCCTCAGGAGATAAAAATGATAAACAAACAAAATTTTGTCCTCTCAGAACTGGGTCTTGATCCAGAAAATCTTCTTCTTTTGTGCTAATCATATATTTATTATATCGGAAACTCTTTATATTGTTTTCTTTTCATGAATTTCTTTTTGAAAAAAATTGATTTAAAGTAATATAATATCATTTAAATGAAATTTACCCGAGTCACCATATAATTCGATTATCCTACAAAAATGTCATGTTCAATCTGTTGCGAACCGTTCAATAAGACATCTAGAGCAAAAGTTAAATGTTGCTCTTGCACTTATGATATGTGCAGAAATTGCAATATTCAATATCTTTTAAATACAACAGAATTGCCACATTGTATGAATTGTAAATTCCAATGGACAAGAAACGTAATGCACTCGAACTTCTCAGCCACATTTTTGAATCAACAGTACAAGAAACACAGAGAAAAAATCTTGTATGAAAAACAACTCGCACTCATGCCAGATACTCAATATTACGTAGAAATTCAAATGAGAGAAAATAAATACAAAGCGGAAATAAAAAATCTCGAATCTCGTCTTAGTGAACTTAACATTAAACAAACCGAATACAGAAATACCCTCTACGAATTCTATCACGAAGATTTCGACATATTACTCCATAATTGCAAAAAAGAAATCGTTTGTACAAAACTCGATATCGATTTTAAAAATCAACTCATTCAAAGAAATAGAGGATTAGAAAAAACCACCATTGCTAGAAGAAATTACGTTCGAGCATGTCCGAGTACAGATTGCAAAGGATTTTTGGATTCTGATTGGAAATGTGGACTTTGCAACATCTCCGTGTGCAAGAAATGTCACGAAGAAAAAAACGAAGAACACGTTTGTAACGAAAATAGTCTCAAAACAGCTGCACTCTTAATGAAAGACTCGAAACCATGTCCTAAATGCTCGGCTATGATCTTCAAAATCGAAGGATGTGATCAGATGTTTTGTGTCGTTTGCAATACCGCTTTCAGTTGGAAAAATGGAACGATCGAAACAGGAAGAATTCATAATCCCCATTACTACGAATATCAACGAAGAATTCACAACGGAAATATCCCAAGAGAACAAGGAGATGAAGTTTGCGGAGGTTTGCCTCATTATTACCAGTTCTATAAACACATCTCCCAAATCATCGGTATTTGTAAAGAAGAAAAACAGCTGTCAAATATTCATAGACTATACTCGCATATTGAATATATCGTATTACCAACATATAATATTAATATCAATACCGACTTTAGAAAACTTAGGGTTAAATATATGATGAAAGAAATCTCAGAAGATGAATTCAAAATTAAACTTCAAAGATTCGATAAAGCTGCTGAAAAGAAAAACGATATTCGACTCGTATTACAGACCTTTCTAAACGTCACATTGGATGCATTAATTAAAATTCAAAATGCCAAAACTAAAACTGAAATACTTGATTGTTTCGATAATTTAATCGAGCTAAGGGAATATATAAATGAATGTATGGTTTCCATTAGTATCATGTATAAAAATGTTGCGCCTTATATCAATGAAAAATGGGAAGCAACAACATATACAGCTAAATAATATTTTGTCTGTTCAATATATAAATACTCTTAAATGGCACCTAAAGTAAGATTCGAAATTGTAGCAATCGATGTTGATGGTGATGGACGAGAAGATGGAAATCTCGTTATTAAATATGAAAATAACATCGTCGTTGGTAGGAAGTTCGTTCCTTTTTCTAAACTCAAAAAGATGATAAACAATATTCCTGCTAAAACACCAAAGCAAAAATCAGTCGATATCATCAAAAAAACACCCACTAAAAGACAAACACCTACTATGTCTGCACAAATGCCTCAATTAACGCCACAACAACAACAACTTCCACAACAACAGCAACAACCAGTTGTAGCAATCGAAGATAAAACGTCTTTCGGTCAATATATTAAAATGGGTGCTGGTTTAGAAGTCGGAAAATTAGGCGTCGATATGTTAGCAGACTCCCTCGGGGATCTATTCTCCGGGTAAATAAACAGAGGATTTAACTATATTAATCGCTTTGTCCTAATTATCTGTTTTCGTATATTTGAAACTTATGATTCTTTTGCGATCCAGATATAAAATTTGATTATTTTGAATACTTTTTCTATTTAAAAAGTACACAGAAGTGCTTTAGTAATATGGCTTCCTCTTGTATCAAAAACGAACAAGGACTCAATCTTCCGAATCACGATTATAAACAAGATATTCTTGATATGTTATTCAAGATTAAAAAGCAAGAAATCGTCAATAAAAATAAATGGAAAGTAAAAGCCTATACAAACGCTATATCGGAAATAACAAAATATGAAGGAGCTATATCCTCGATCGATGACATTAAAAATATCAAAGGTATCGGTAAAAGTATATCGACCATTATAGAAGAAACTCTCACTACTGGTACATCGAATCATCTGCAAAATAATCAAGCTACATCCGATGCAGTCGATCTATTAATGAAAGTTCATGGAATCGGACAAGTAAAAGCTCTCGAACTCGTCACTAAATTTAATATCGATACCATCGAAAAACTCGAAGAAAGAAAAGATCTTCTCAATAACGTTCAACTCATGGGACTAAAATATTACAAAGATATCGAACATAGAATACCATTTAAAGAAATGGTTAAGCACGACCAATTTATTCAGAAAACGTGCACGGAATTTGCTGATAAAAAATGCAAAGTCGTTTTAGCAGGAAGTTACCGTCGCAAAAATAAAGATAGCGGAGATATCGATGTATTAATGACAGGAACACAAGATCAATATGTCAAATTATGTAATCTTCTCAAAGAAAAAGGATATATCAAGGATGTTTTAGCGTTCGGACCCAAGAAATTCATGGGTATATGCAAATTGAAACAACATAAAACATTTAGAAGAATCGATATCATGTTCACTGAAGAAAAAGAGTTTCCCTTTGCTATTTTATATTTCACTGGCAGTCAGAAATTCAATATCAATATGAGAAATATTGCATTAGAAAAAGGGTATAGTTTAAATGAATATGGATTGAAAAAAATTGGTTCGAAAGATCTCATTGATTTAAACATCTTTGAGGAAAAAGACGTATTTGATTTCCTCGATATGGAATTTGTACCCCCTGATAAACGATAAAATATATTTATATTATATACTTTTTCTTTGAAAACAATATATAAAGTATAATGCTCAAAATTAACGTGTCAGCAATCTCTAAGAAAATAGACAAGTATGTCAAAGAATATTATGCTCTCAAAAGTAAACCTGATATACCAAAAACTAATGAAGATTTAGCATGGATTAATTCCATGATCTATAAGAATGTCGAATATGCAATCATGAATATAGAACTCGAAAAAATTAAATTCATTGAAGTAAATGAACGTGTTAAACCATCTATATCATATTTTGATGACGTGTACTTGAACACCAGAACAACATGTGTTCAAAAACGTGGATATAAAATTGAAAAACCCCTCAAAAATAAGTATGATCTTTCTACCAAGTTCCTTCTCGAAGGCGGAGACAAAGTTGCAAAAGTAGAAATTATGAGAATGTGGAATTACAAACAAAAAAATGAAATGCATTCGATGATTAACCACGAGTTCATGATATGTAAAAAGGCTTCTGATTTAAAAATCGGTCCAAAAACATTTGATGCATTCATATGTAAGAATTCTTCCGATAAATCCGTTTTTAAAGTCATCGTATCTGAATACATCAAAGGCTTGTCACTTAAAGAATGGTTGGATAAAGATCCGTCAGATAAAGAAAGATTGATGGTTTTCAATATAGTTAAATCAAAGATTAATAAAATGCATGAAAGTGGTATCATCCATAATAAAATGTCTACAGATAACATCATCTTGAAACTCAATAATAAAAATAAAGTTGTTGACGCTTTAATCACTGATTTCGTAAATTCATATGATGTCAGCGATAAAACCATGTGGGACTATAATAAATGGATTCAATATGATCGTGATGTCTTGAATGACATCAAAAATACAACTAAATCATATTCCCATGCAAACGACGTCATTAATTACGTTGCTTACCAACTTCAAGTCAATAAAGATATCATTATTTCTTAAATTTAAGTCTGTGTGAATACAATTATGATAATGTGTCCTATTATGCTCGCTATGTGGATAAATATGTGATCAAGATGAAGTTTATAGAATGATACGATACAGAATACGAAAAGAACCAATGGGATAATTTTTATGATAAGATGAACATCAGATTGAACAAGTCGAATATAGTACAACAAACCGACGAAAACAACCAAAACAACCATGATCTTATCTGCTTCTTGCATATATCCGTATTTATGGTATGCAATCGATGTTATGCAAAGAAGTATCCAAAATATCATATATATATATATATGTTTGTAATATGCAATCACAGCAACCAATAAAAAAGATGCACTCGATATAACGAGTCGTTTGTCATCCTTTTCATCCATTTTATTTTCAACCCACAAATTTATATTGTCGAAATCTAGTGTATAATGAGCACATTCTTAATTTTTCCAAATCAATTATATGAACGACCGAAATCGTTTTGGTCCAGCTATAATGAAATCATGATCGTCGAAGAACCAGTCTTTTTCTATGATTCAATTTATAAACCATTCAGACCATCGAAAATTAAACTAGCATACCTTCGTGCTTGTATGAAATGCTATTTTGATAAAATACCACATCCTAATAAAAAATACATCGATTACCAGTCTATGATTACTCACCATAAGACATATGATTTCTTAAAATTTAAGAATGTTTGGTGTTTCGATACGAATGATCACGATTTGACAAAGAAATTAAAACGATATATCGACCATATTCAGTATATCGAATCGCCTAATTTCGTATTGACGCTCGATGATTTGAAAATATACCATTCGAGAAAGACTTGTTCATTACAAAGTCTCTATTCATTCACTAAAAATAAACTCTCACATATCATAGGAGACTTGATCGACACTAAGAGTACCGATAAAATGAATCGAAAGAATATTCCGTCAAATATGAATATTACCATACCAAAGACTATCTTACAAAAGATGAATAAATATCAAAAGGAAGCAACTAATTACGTTGAGAGAGTTTTCGGACATCATAGAGGATCCACGGATCAACTTCAGTTATATCCCATAGATTCTAGAAACGCATACATTTCATTTCAGATATTTCTCGAACAAAAACTTGTACATTTCGGTGATTATCAAGACGCTATAAAACAGAACGAAACGTTCCTATTTCATTCGAATATCAGTGCTGCTCTCAATATCGGTCTATTAGATCCCTTGAAATTGGTCAAAATGACAATCGCATACGTTTCAAAGAAAAATGCTGCAATAACAATCAATAATATAGAAGGATTCTTGAGACAAGTCATAGGTTGGCGGGAATATATGCGTTATCTCTATTGTTTCAGGTATGAAGAAATGATTCGTTCGAATTTACCTGAAAATACCAAAAGAATGTCAACAGATTGGTTCGAAGGAAATACGAATATATTACCATTCGATCGAGAGTTCAAGAAATGTATCGAAACGGGATATGCACATCATATAGTTCGACTGATGGTATTCTTGAATATTTTCATACTAAATGAAATCCGTCCCGAAGATATATATAAATGGTTCATGGAAATCGTTTGTATAGATGCTTATTCGTGGGTAATGATACCCAATATCTATGCTATGGGATTCTTTTATAATAAAGCAACGACTCGTCCGTATCTATGTTCGAGTAATTACATTGTAAAAATGTCAGACTATAAAAAGAACGAGATCTGGAATAAGAAAATGGATTCGCTGTATCATTCTTTCATACAAAAGAAACCAAATCATTATGTATTTTTTTATAAAAAATATTCATAATATATATAAACATTATAGAAATGAGTTTAGGAGATGCATTATTTAACTATGATTATAAATCATTCATATCTAATGATATCTTCTCTCCGTTGGAGTTACAAGATCATTTTAAAACTGAAATAGTTGCAAATTTTGATAATTGGCACTTCACTCACTCCTTAGAGATCTCAGACGTCAACAATAAGAAAATTAAACTTATATATCTTAAAAAGGTGAATTTAGAAGATAGGGCTTCAAACGACACATGTTATAATGAATATATAAGTAAAATAGCATCTCAAAAATCACAATTTCATTTGTATCGAGGTGCGTATTTTGAAAATGATAATAATGGGTATTATACTATTTTTGAATTTCCAAATGCGAAACAGTATCTGGGACCGTTGTTCGAAAAGGACACAAAGGACACAAAGGACACACAGAACCAACCCGTATATCTTGTTCCCGTCCCCAACAATAATGATTATCAATCTGGTGGTAAGAATATAGATTCTGTATTCATCTTGGGAAGAAAACGAAAGATTATCATTAAATCCGGTGTTAAATATGTACGCTATAAAAATAATCTGATAAAATTTTCAGATGCAAAGAAAAAAGAACGATCGACAAAATAATTCTATAGATTGAAGCATTTCTCAACGTGTTCGAATGGAATCTGCTTTTCCAAAAACAGCCACATGTTATATTTCCTGCATTTATCTACGACTGATTCTTTATATGATGAATGAGGTCTACAAATTCGTTCATTTGAATATTCTGCATTCAATATATTCAATAGTTTTCCTATTTGTTCGATACTGATTGCAGTTCCAAATGATTTATAGATCTCATAGATATTATCAGTCAAAACGTCACGATTGAAATTCGGTGCATGACATCTCGAAGATGTCGATAGAAACGGCTTATATTTTGTCTCAAAGTGTTTTACCAACTTGATGATGTCTGATTTGACATTTTTTCTTGTTTCGTTTACTTCATCAATATACATCGCCGGGAGTTGAACAGATTTATTTATGTTATTGAATGCTTTATACACTTCATTCTGTGTGGTATTGAACATGACATCAACTATACAAAGCATGGATTCATCCATACATTCATTGAAGACCTCTTTACGATGATTGCCATCGTAACAAACCATTCCTTCTTCGTCTATTTCAGCCAAATGTATCATTCGTGGTATATATCCTCCCTTATTATAGAATTCAATCATTTCTTTGACTCTTTCTGAATCAGCATTTCTATTACGTGACCATTTCTTACAGAATGGAGCAATCAATTTCCATTGAATACTATAACATTTGTGATTATTTTCTGTGTACAAGATCAGACCAAGAGAATCAAATATAACTTCCATTGAAATACGATGATAATATATAAAATAATTATCAATTTTTAAGATCTTTAAGATCTCGTTGATCTCAGATCTTTCTTAACTGCTATTTCTTTTAGATCTCTCACAATCTCCACTGGATCTGCGCTATTATCAATCGTCTTATCAAAGTGCTTGAATAATACTTGCCCGACTTCTGCTGGAGTGATGCAATTATCAGGTAAATCACAGAAGAGTTCTTCAGGGAATTTCTTGTCCATATATCCTTCATACATCTCAACAATCTGTTTTTTATCAGCATATCCCAAATAAGCTAAGACATCTATTCTTCCCGGTCGAATCAACGCTTTATCAAGTGTTTCTGGATGATTCGATGTCATAACAATGATTCTCCCAGGAATCTCCATTGTCCCATCCAAGATAGTCAATATATCCATCAAAGTCAACTCATCATTCAAAACAGGTCTTGTTTCTTTAAAGTCTCTCGAACTCCTTTGTTTGACGATGTTACCAATAGCATCGATTTCCTCTAATATATACAAACGCTGATCTATAGGAATAAAATAGGTTGCCATATTAGACATCGTATGATCGGTATACACTTGCAGTTTGTCTGAATAGAATAGATTTTTCAACTGCGATACAGTCGTTATATTTGCGAAATTCACATTTACGATGTGTCTATTCGTCAATTTCGATATCGCTCTTATACAACTCGTTTTTCCACTCCCTGGGACTCCTGACAACATAATTCCTAATTGATAGGGAATACCTTTGGAATCATACCAATCTTTATTATTCATGAAAAATTTCACTCGATGTTCAATCTTACGGATCTCGCTACCATATATATTAGAGAACGACTTGTTTGAATAAAAAGGCATCATATTGAAAGACAATTGCTTCGATGAAGTCGCTATCAACATTCTTTTATAATTCATTTGCTCGTCGTGAAGGTTAGTCATTGGTGGTGGCGGAATATTATCTCTGTTCTTTTGATCGAAAAAATAGATATGATTTCCTAAAGAGTTTTTCAATTCTTCGATGTAATTATTATGAATCTTCTGTACATATTCGTTGATTTGAGATGCAGATAAAGTATTCGATAATAAAGATAACGTAACAGATGCTATCGAAGTCTTATTCAATATTATCTGATCGATTTTGATATAGATATCTTTCGTCAATTGAATAGGTTTTTCAGTATACGTAGCTAATATATTTCCATTTTCCATAAGCATAAAAGAAGGAACGTTGATTAGTTTCGACATCTGCATTAATACAGCATCGATGATTTGATATGATTCATCTGATTGATCGGTTTTCTTATCTGAAACGATAGAACCATCTGAATTATAAAGACGAGTCATGGTAATTGTATTGATCAAATGTTTCGTATTTGATTTAATACTGATCATAGATAATTGTTGTTGCTTTTGAGCTGGATACATCCAATACCACCAATTACTAAAAAGATCGATATAAGATACCTTCATATTATAATTATAAAAAGTATACATAAAAAAGATCAACTGTTCAAACCCACGATTTCTATTTTAGAGAAGGTTAAATACCTAAACTCCAGGAAAAAGGTATGAATAAAATCCACATATTTGTAATATAATTTGTAGAATGAACATTTTAAAGATCAATAGTAAGGTTATTAAAAAGAATGTCTTGTCAAATTTGAGAGATCGAGTTCTTGCGTAGACTATCATAATGAAAAACGACAATACTACCGCAAACATGAATGTCTCGATAACAAAATCTAATGAATGCGTTTTAATGAATTCAATATCTCTGACCCATATAGCCAAGATTGCCATTATAATCAATAAAATGACTATTAATATGCTCGTGATTTTAAAAGAAATAGTTACTTTATCAGTCATTTGATAATTATATATACTATAAAAATATAAATTAAAACCTCACCATATAATAAAATGTCACTCTCATTTGATCGAGTTGTTTTTGTCACATTTGTGGTTGGGATTTTAATTTATCTTTTAATATCGAAATTAGTTAATACCCCTGTTATTGAAAAATTCGTAGATCCAGATGCTTTAGTACAAACTCTATACAAAGAACTTGAAAACGAAGCTCTTCTTAATGATGAAAAGAAACTATATGCGAATCCAAGCCATAATGAAATTAAATTCTATTCATCAAAGGTAAATCAACTCACACGTGCAGATCTTAAAGAGTTAATCAAGACTACAGCAATTCAAATAAATAATAAACTCGTTCATGTAGAAAAGGATAAATGCTCTCAGAAAAAAACAGTTGCTCCTGCTGAGATTATTCAAATATATAACGATATTTTACAAAGAAATCCAACTGGACCTGAATTGAAAACTAACATCAATATGCTAGAAACAGATCCAACTTTTTCAACTAAAAAACTCATGATATTACTCTATACTTCTGAAGAATATAGAAGATTAGAAAAAACTCAAACAAATATGGTTAATGCTCAGATTCCAGAAAGAATGACAGACAGAGAAATAACATTAGTCATTCAAAATCTCTGGCAAAAGAATTCAAAAGAACCACTCAATGAACATACTCTACTCTTCCTCAAGGATAAGTTTAAAGAATATAATTTGGATGACGAAAAACTTGTTCTTTTAATTAAAAACGTCAATACACCTTATAACGTTGTAGATAAATCTAGCTTGACCATTTTAAATAACGTCAATAATGCTACAAACGGATCATCTGCCGGATCCAAAGCAGGATCATCTGCAGGATCAACGACAGGAGCAACAGAAGGGTCATCTGCAGGATCAACTGCAGGAGCAACAGAAGGGTCATCTGCAGGATCATCTGCAGGATCAACAGCAGGATCCACTACAGGATCATCTGCAGGATCGACGACAGGAACAGTTACAAAAACAACAACATGCACTACTACAACAATAGATGATTCTTCTTATCATAATCTCAAATCTGCTGCTGTAGTTCCTGTAGTTCCAAGCTCATCTAAATGCTCATTAAATGTCATAAGTAATCAAAATCATCAGAATCAGTATTCTATATTTGATTCCATTTACGACGATCGAAATAAAGAGGAATTAAAGAACATATGCCAGAGAAATATGTCATGGAAGAATTTTGAAATTCCTAATGAACCAATTGGTGATTGGGTCATTCCAAGAAATCAAACTCGCGTCTGTTTGAATAATCAAAATGACTATCAACCATCTATTGAACAGACTGCTTTAATAGGAACCCTTCTCGATAATACAAAAAAAACTACATTAGGACCCTTGATACCCCCAATTTAAATTTTTCTCTTCAAATATAAACATGGAAGGTTTACACATTATTGATCTCGTAGTCTATTGTAAACAAAAGACACAATTACCTCCCGAGAATATAATCAACAAATTTACAGAATTTCTCGATGATCCTAAATCAAGAAATCTACATTTTTTCGAATTATGGAATTCAAATCATATATTTGCATTTTTAGCGATAATAAAAGGATATAAAGTGACAATTATCAATGATAATCCTTTTAATAAAGCTTGTTTTTTGAAAACAGTGTCTGATCAATCGATCGATATCTCAAAGGTAGAATACAAATTATGCCCTTTAAAAGATAATATATCATCGGAATATGACGATGAGGCATTTATTATAATCGAAAATCCATTCACTTTTATGGATATCCCAAAAAATATATTATACAAGACAAGTCTTGTCAAAAAAGATGACTTCAAAAATGTTCCCATAGATATCAGTGTCTTGAGATTTCTTGTAAAATGTTGTGAGAATAATCTCAAAATTAATGATTTGAGTAATATGATAACAATTCATGATTTAGAGTCATATATATCTAAAATGATTAATAATGTGAATAATCATATCGATTTAAATAAATATTATTATTGGATTTATAGATGAGTTCCTGGCCAACGAATCTTATAGATGAGTTCCTGGCCAACGAATCTTATAGATGAGTTCCTGGCCAACGAATCTTATAGATGCGTTCGTGGCCAACGAATCCTAT